>OGCM01000048.1_pt1 | contig 190339 bp, 135 predicted proteins | sample 1570151 | NCBI WGS metagenome assembly OGCM01 (sample SAMEA4370582, study PRJEB24528) | human gut metagenome
GCAACGACGACTTGAGGAACAGAAACGGATTGATGAGCAGGAGCGAGCAAGAGCAGCTCGAAGAAGAAATAAAAGACGTTCGGGACCGGAACTCTAAGTTGCAGATACAGGTGAACCAGTCATCGGTGGAAGCGTTTGAACAGGCACAGCGGAAACAGGAAGAAGCAGAAAAACAGGCAAGGCAGGCAGAGTATCAGACTGAAAGGGTAAGAAAACGGGCAGATGTGGAGATACAAAGAGCCAGGAGAAAAGCAAAATCAGAAGTTGAGGATATGAAAGAAAGGCAGTTTTTCTGGGATTGGGGATATCTTTGTGTCATTTTCTTTTCACTTATTCAGAATGGAGCATTTCAAAGAGATATATTGCAGCTAATCATGTTGCCAGTTAATTGGTGCAGAGAGTATGTGATATGGTTTGAACAGCTGGATTATATGGGATATCCTTCAGGAGAAGTCACATTTGAACGAATAGTTTCAATGGTTGCGATTATGGCAGGAATTGTCGGATGTGTAATTCTTGTATGGGGTGGAATTGAGCAGTATAGAAAGATATGGGATGATATTTATAAAATGGTTTTGATATCTAGTATTTCCTTTAGTGCAGTGCTGGGAAATATGGTGCGAGAGTATCTATCGTTAAATTTGATTTTTTTGATTTTCCTTATAAATATGGGGGCTATTTTTCTAAGAATGTATTTGAGTAAAAAGAAAAATAAATTTATCTTATAAAAAATTTATTTTTGAATCAGAAGTTACGTGAAAGACTGGCTGGAAGAACGAGGATATTATTAAGAAAAACACAGGGAGATTTCCGAATCTTCCTGTGCTTAAAAAGACAGGAGAAAAGTAAGAAAGGGAATTGAAACGACAATAGTGTTGGTATGTGCAGGTGGTATTGCGTTTACAGTAATCGGGATTTTACTGGTTCCTGATATGCTGCGAATGGATTAGGAAGAATATTTTACATTATCCCACTTTCCGGCTGAATATAAAAAACATTAGGCTATCTTGGGAGTCATTCAGGGAAAAATGAGGATAAGATACAAGCTACCGGTCTGACACCTGTATTTTCAGATGGAACTACATATTTTAAAGAAGCTAATATGGTATTCATCTGCCGGAAGCTGTATCAGGCACCACTTCTGGAAAAAGGATACATTGATAAAAAAATGAATAATTCAGGTTAAATTTTATTGACAGTGAAAAAATAACATATTATAATTAGTTGAGCAGTTGTTCAACTAAAGCATAAGGAGGAAGATAATGGCAGATTCTCAATTCACTTGTAATTGTGACGTTATCCATGAAGACATCGTAAATGATGTAAAAAAGAAGATGCAGTCTAAAGAGGAATATATAGAACTTGCTTCACTTTTTAAATTATTTGGGGATGGTACCAGGGTGCAGATTCTTCATGCATTAGAACAAAGCGAGATGTGCGTCTGTGATCTGGCAGTATTGCTTGGAGTTACGAAATCCGCAGTATCGCACCAGCTTAAGGCACTACGTCTGGCTAAGTTAGTAAAATATCGTAAGGAAGCTCAGATTGCGTATTATTCTTTGGCAGATGAGCATGTTAAGGAAATTATTGATAAAGGCTTTGAACATTTAAGAGATTAAAATTTTTACCTTTTAAGTTGAGTGATTGAGCAACTAAACATATACAATGGAGGTTAGAATGGAACGAATATTTTTACTGAAGGGACTTGATTGTCCCAATTGTTCGGCAAAGATTGAAAAAGAAGTTGGCGATTTAGAGAATGTGAATTCATCATCTGTCAATCTGATGAAACAGACTCTTACAATACAAACTGAAACATTCGACAATTCAATCGTTGAGCAGATTGAGACGATTGTACACAGCCATGAACCGGATGTTGAAGTATCTGAGAAAAAAGAGTCGTATACTACTAAAACATATCTTTTAAAAGGACTTGATTGTCCAAACTGTTCAGCAAAGATTGAAAAGGAAGTCGGTGATTTAGAGGATGTATCATCATCAGTAGTCAATCTGATGAAACAGACACTTACTATAAGTGTGAAGACCTCTGCTTCTGGGAAGATACAGGATGAAGTGGCGACTATTGTACACAGTCATGAGCCAGATGTTAAAGTTTCAGAGCAAACGGATTCATATGTTACTAAAAAATATTTGTTAAAAGGACTGGATTGTCCCAATTGTTCAGCAAAGATTGAAAAGGAAGTCGGCGAACTGGAAGGAGTAGCTTTATCTGAGATTAATCTGATGAAGCAGACACTTACTGTCAGTATGGATCATAACAAGGCAGCTTCCATGCTGGATATGGTTACTACGATTGTACACAGCCATGAACCGGATGTTGAAGTATCAGAACAAAAGGCAGATACATCTGTTGCTCCAGATAAGAAAGAGAAAACACCGGTATATAGTGATGATAAAAAGCTTACAATACGTCTGATCTCAGGTGCAGTCATCTATGCGGTTGGAATGGGATTGACCTTATTTGGACATGTATCGCTTCCTGTAGAACTTGGTGTATTGATTGTTGCATATATTATTCTTGGCTGGGATGTCGTATGGCAGGCAGTAAAAAATATTACCAGAGGACAGATTTTTGATGAGCATTTCCTGATGAGTTTATCTACAATAGGTGCATTTGCAATCGGGGAGTATCCAGAAGCTGTAGCAGTTATGCTCTTTTATCAGGTTGGTGAGTTTTTCCAGTCACTTGCTGTAAAGCGTTCCAGAAAATCAATTTCTGATCTTATGGACATCAGACCGGATTCGGCTACAGTCAGAAGAAATGGCGAACTGGTAGTAGTAGCACCGGAAACTGTTTCGATTGGCGAACTGATTGTTGTAAAACCGGGAGAAAAGATTCCTTTGGATGGAATTGTTACAGAGGGTGAGTCAATGCTTGATACAAGAGCACTTACCGGTGAATCTGTTCCAAGAAGCATCCGTAAGGGAGAAGAAGCACTGTCAGGATGTGTCAATCAGAGCGGTGTTCTTACAATTAAAGTTACAAAGAGTTTTGGAGAATCAACAGTTACAAAGATTATAGATCTGGTTGAAAATGCTTCTTCCAGAAAAGCACCTACGGAGAACTTTATCACAACATTTGCACGTTATTATACACCGATTGTTGTTGGCATGGCTGCTATTCTTGCTATTATTCCGCCTGTCATTCTTGGTGGTGGATGGTCAGAATGGCTTCGCAGAGGTTTTGTATTCTTAATCGTTTCATGCCCTTGTGCATTGGTTATTTCCATCCCTCTGACCTTCTTTGGTGGAATTGGTGCGGCATCAAAGAGAGGTGTGCTTGTAAAGGGAAGCAATTATCTAGAAGCACTGAATAAGGTAAGCGTCGTCGTGTTTGATAAAACTGGAACCCTGACAAAAGGTGTGTTTAAGGTTGTTGATATCACAGTAGAATTCGGCTTTACAAAAGAGCAGGTTCTTGAATATGCTGCACAGGCAGAAAGCTATTCAAACCATCCGATAGCAAAATCCATAAAGGAGGCTTTCGGCAAAACAATTGATCAGTCTGTTCTTTCCGGTTATGAAGAAATATCAGGACATGGAATTCGTGTATTGATTGGTGGTAAAAGAGTACTTGCAGGAAACAGCAAACTTATGGATTCTGAGAAAGTATCTTATGCAGCCTGCCAGTCAGCCGGAACAAAGGTTTATATTGCTGTTGATGGCAGATATGCCGGATGTATCGTAATAGCCGATGAAGTGAAAGATGACAGTCAGAATGCGATTGCCAGTCTGAAGAAAATCGGTGTTGAGAAAACAGTTATGCTTACCGGTGATGATGAAAAGATTGGAAAGGCTGTGGCAGAGCAGCTCGGACTGGATGAATATTATGCACAGTTACTTCCAGATCAGAAAGTTGAAAAACTGGAGTACCTGGATCAGCATAAGACAAAAGGAAGCAAACTTGCATTTGTAGGAGATGGTATCAATGATGCACCTGTTCTTGCAAGAGCCGATGTAGGAATTGCGATGGGTGGACTTGGTTCAGATGCTGCGATTGAAGCTGCAGATGTTGTTCTGATGACAGATGAACCATCAAAGCTTGTGGATGCGATTGATGTTGCAAAAGCAACGAAAAGAATTGTTATGCAGAATATTATCATTGCACTCGGAATCAAGAGTGTGTTCCTTATACTGGGTGCATTAGGCATAGCAGGCATGTGGGAAGCTGTATTTGGTGATGTTGGTGTTACGATTATAGCAGTATTGAATGCCATGAGGATTTTGAAAAAATAAAGGAGAAAAGTGCAGTGAAGCGTAGACTTATTTTACTGGTGGTGGTAATTGCTTTGATTGCAGGGTTTGGTGCATTACTGCACTCCCCTCCATCCATTATAGATGCTGTTACAGGTGCAACACCAAAGGCAAAGAAAGCAGCCCAAAGCTCGGCACAGCTTGAGGGCAGTTATATTTTCTGTATGAATCCGTTGCTTGATAAACTGTCAGATGAGGATATAAGAGAGCAATTAAAAGCATTTGTAACAGGAAAGACGGATAGCATTCGTACAGATACAGAATTATCATTTGATATTTATGTTTCGGAAACAGATTATGCACTTATAAGATATGCCGATTCCTTATGCGAAAGGCTTAATGATGCAGGTGCTGATGTGCAGATAAAACAATACAGCGGTACAATGCTGCGTTCAAGGGCAGTCAGTGGGAAATATGAAGCATTCCTTTCTGAAAGTGATCTGGTCAGCACAGACGCTCTTGAAAATGCTGACTATATCATACTGGACAGTGCAGAAATGAGGTGAGCGGAAGAATGAGAAAAATAAATACAATACTTTCCGTATTACTGCTCGTGATTTTTATGCTGCATGGTCTTATGGGAAGTTTTATGCTTCTTGGAATTGGAAGCAGTGCCGGGAAAATACTTGCATGGGTTGGAGTGGCTGTTCTTGCAGCACATACTGTGATTGGAGTCATACTTACCATAAATACTTTGAAAATTTCTAAAAATGCAGGTAACAGCTACTTAAAACAAAATGCAGTATTCTGGGCAAGGAGAGCCAGCGGACTTGCAATACTTATTCTGATGTTTTTCCATATAGGATTATTTGGCGGAGTACAGGACGGGATCTATATTTTGTTTCCGTTTACAACAGTAAAACTCATTACGCAGCTGTTACTGGTTGCAGCACTTTTTATTCATCTTTTTATAAATATCCGTCCACTGCTTGTATCGCTTGGAATCATAAGCTATAAGGAGAGAAGAGGAGACATTTATCTGATATTGTCGGTTCTGCTGCTGTTTAGTGCAGGGGCAGTTATCATTTACTATATAGGATGGCATACATTATGAAAAAGAATATGATTATTGTCGGAGCAGGGCTTGCCGGTCTGTCGGCAGCTTTGCAGGCAGTAAAAGAAGGATGCAGTGTAAAGTTAATCTCTTCTCTGCCTTCTGAGAGAGCACAGTCAGTTATGGCAGAGGGCGGTATCAACGCCGCACTTAATACCAAGGGAGAAGATGACAGTACACAGGAACATTACGAAGATACGATAAAAGCCGGATGCAATCTGGCAGATCCAAACGCAGTCTGGAATATGACACAGGCGGCACCGGAAGTGGTAAAGTGGCTTCACAGCATCGGAGTGCAGTTTAATACATGTGGTTATGATGAACTGGATCTGAGAAATTTCGGGGGACAGAAAAAGAAACGGACAGCGTTTGCAAAGAGTGATACCGGAAAACAGATCATGACAGCTATGATAGATGCAGTACGGCGATTAGAAGTGCAGGGACAGATAGAGCGTTTTGAACATCACTCTTTCCGTACTTTACTGATGACAGCGAACATATGTCATGGATGTGTTGTCTGCGATAACTATACAGGTGAGATAAAAATGCTATATGCGGATGCAGTTATCGTGGCTTCCGGTGGTATGCATGGACTGTTTGGAAATACGACAGGTTCCTTAGCAAATACCGGTGAAGTAAGTGCCAGCCTGTTTTCGGCAGGTGTTCCTATGGCTAATCTTGAGATGATCCAGTATCATCCGACAACAGTTGAGATTGGCGGAAAGAAAATGCTGATCAGCGAAGCTGCCAGAGGAGAAGGTGGTCGCCTTTTCACATACAGGGATGGAAACCGATGGTATTTTATGGAAGAAAAATATCCGGAACTTGGCAATCTGATGCCAAGAGACATCACTGCAAGAGAAATATGGAAAATAAGTAAGGAAAGTCCTGTTTATCTGGATATGACAGAGATACCTAAAGATGTGACAGACAGGAAACTTGCGGGGCTGGTATCGGATTGTCAGATTTATCTTCATAAGGATATCAGAAAAGAGCCGGTACAGGTTGTGCCGGGTATCCATTATTTTATGGGTGGTATTTACGTGGACGAGAAGCATCGTACACCTGTCAGAAATCTATATGCTGCCGGAGAGTGCTGTGCACAGTATCATGGAGCAAATCGTCTTGGTGGTAATTCTTTGCTTGGAGCAATCTATGGTGGCAGAATTGCAGCACAGACTGCCTGCGAGGATGCAATGACAGCTAAGGATATGCTGGTAACAGAGACGCAAGAGCTGGCAGATTTGTGTGAATCCATCAGCCAGCCTGATAAGAAGAAAATAAATAAAATCATGCTAAATACACTTGGAGTTGTAAGAAATCGGAAACGCATGGAAGAAGAACTGGAGAAGCTATGCCAAATAAAAGGCTCACTTTCACTGCTGGGACAGGCTGCAATCATGAGTGCCATCGAAAGAACAGAGAGCAGAGGTGCACACTACAGAGAAGACTATCCGAAGAAAAATGATGATTTTGCAAGAACAACCATTGCAAGCTATAATGGACAAAAGATACAGATACATTTTGAAGAAATTCCGGAAAGGCGGCAGTAAAAATGAGATATACCATTCGTATAAAGCGTCAGGAAAATAAAGAAGCAAAGCCTTTCTGGCAGGAATTTGAAATAGAAGCAGAGGGTGAGCTTTCCATTGCAGCTATGCTGAATGAACTGAATGCAAGACAGAAACTTACTGATAAATCAGGCAAAGAAGCTGAACCGATTTCATGGGAATGCGGCTGTATGGTGAAAAAATGCGGGGCATGTGCGATGCGAATCAATGGTCTGCCAGAACTTGCCTGTTCTACATTTTTGCAATCTCTAAAGGGAAAAGTAATTGTACTGGAACCTTTGAGTAAATTTCCGGTAGTAAAAGATCTGATCGTTGACAGGTCAGTTGTTTTTGAAAATCTTAAGAAGATCAACCTGTGGCTTGAAAGCGATGCATATATGACAGAGTATACTCATGAGATACGCTATCAATCAGCAAGATGTCTTATGTGTGGATGTTGTCTTGAGGTCTGTCCGAATTTTGATTTTGGGAAAGACTTCGTAGGTGCCATTGCTCCGGTAAACGCATACAGGATACTGAATGAGGAGCAGGATACTTCACACCATGAACAAATAGCAGAGAAATATAGGAAACATTATTTTGAAGGATGTGGGAAATCACTATCATGCCAGAATATATGTCCGGCAGGGATTCCGGTGGAGGAGCTTATGGTAAGGTCAAATGCAGCCGCTGTGTGGAAGAAATGATTAAAAAGAGCTGGAAGTTTTTCTAGCTTAATCTTCTACATGGAAGACATGCTCTATCATACAAAATTATAGTAGAGAAAAAGAGATATCAGTATATTACTGGCATCTCTTTTTTATTTCGAGTGTACGGTGAGTACAGATAAATTATGATTTTTTCCAATGCTTTTGGGGTTCATATTTTCCACAGTCATCACAGGTCTGTGGCCAGTTGATTTTCCACTCAAAATATTCATCTCTGGTAATCACGCCAGATTTCAGTTCTTCTTTTCTAAGAGTCCATTCTTTCAAAAAATCATTGAGAACCCCATAATTAAACCACATGCCAACAGGTGGATGGACTGGCCAGTCGTCAGAGTCATGATAGCGGACGGCGGTATCTTCACTGGAATTGCATTTTTCACCGGGATAAGTCTCTAATTGAAATAGTTTGATCATACCGGGATTAAATTCATCAATCCAAAAAAGTGTTTCCATTAATTCTTCGGCATTCATTATAGTTGGTTCATACAGAGCAATTGGGTTCACATCGAGAATTTTAGCCATTTCAGTAACCAGATCTTTACGGGGAACCCGGTAGTTGGTTTCGTATTGAGCAAGGCGATTTGCACCTTTATCGCCCCAGCCGAGAGCTGCACCGAGTTCTGCCTGTGTCATATTCCGGAATGTCCGGATTTTTTTTATTTTATCACCAATCGTCATATCAGATTTCCTGCTTTCTATTTGATAATTCCATTTTACTATCAAAATCTCAAAATGTAAACAGAAACATTCGCATTTGAGCGAATAAAAAACTTGACATTAACATTAAAGCGAAATATAATGACAGTATAATCAATATTCGCATAAAAGCGAATGGACAAGGCTGAGATGAAAAAAATCAAATTTTTTATGAAAAATATGACCTTATCGCCTCTGCCACGTGTGATTAGTAGAAAAAGGTTTTGAATAGGAATTCAAGAGCTTTTCCGCACCTTGAAAATTGAATGAGCTGTATAGGTGCCCTTAGAGGATTAAAGGATAACACAGAGTTCCACCGATGTACCAGAGAGTAGTATGTGGAAATCGAAGATACTCCGGCAACGGCTGGTAGGCTCGAGAAGGAGCTGGCAGCATTCAGAAAAGTTCTGATAGAGGTCAAATGTAACGTTGACACCGCCTGTACGAACGGAGGCCAACACGCCGAACAGAATATACAATGTCATAGGAAGATAAAAGAAACATTAGGAATGTCAATAAGAAAGGTAGGGTGATCTGGTTGAGAAAATTGAAGTGATAGGACAACTTATATCAGGAATATGTTGGAGAAGAGGTGAGCATTATGGTGAATCAGTCAGTGTTAGATTCCAGTGTTGATCTGGAACAGTTAAAGGATATTGAAGAATTAACTCCGGATATGGACAGAACGATTTCTGAAAAGGTGGAAACATTTCTGGATAAATCCGGTGATCAGCCATATGCTCATATGAATGAAGGCTATGTGGTGGTTGTGCAAATGACCGGGGAGCTGGAGGCAACGGATGCACTCAGTGATTATCTTAGAAAACGAACGGAGTTGATATAGCAGATGAAAGACGAAAAAAATCTTGCGAAGACACAGATGTTATGTTAATGTGAAGTCAGGGAAAATGAACGTGATACATGGTTTCTGACTTCTATTCGATGGAATTAAGCAAGTTAGGAGCGATGTAAAATGGAACAAATGCAAAAGAACACACCAGATATATACGATGCTGCACTGTATCTTCGACTGTCCAGAGACGACATGGATGACGGAAGTGAGAAGACAGAGAGCAACAGTATTGCAAATCAGAGGGAATTGCTTCGGAGTTTTATAAAAAGCCAGCCGGACATTCAGATCTTTGATATATATGTGGATGATGGATATTCAGGTGGAAATTTTGACAGACCTGAGTTCAAGAGAATGACAACCGATATAGAAGCTGGACGAGTGAATTGTGTAATTGTAAAAGATTTGTCCAGATTCGGAAGAGAATATATAGAAGCCGGGCGATGGATCGAAAAGACCTACCCGGCTTTAAATGTGCGTTTTATTTCTGTGACAGACCAGTTCGATAGTAAAACAGCAGATTTTTCAGAGAAGTCATTTGTAGTTCCGATTAAAAATTTTGTAAATGAAAGTTATTGCCGGGACATCTCCGGTAAAGTACGCAGCCACCAGAAAATCAAACGGGAAAAAGGAGAGTTTATCGGGGCATTTGCACCATATGGTTATTGCAAAGATCCGGAAAATAAGAACTGCCTTGTGATTGATGATTATGCTGCAGATATTGTAAGAAAAATATTTGCCTGGAAGATAGAGGGATTCAGTTTCGGTGCGATTGCTGAAAAACTGAATGTGCGTCATGTACAATCCCCAAAAGAATACAAGATTGCAAACGGCGAAAATTATAATGCCGGATTTCAGGGGACAGATACACCAAAGTGGTCAGCAGTACAGATTAAAAGGATTCTGACCAATGAAGTGTATATCGGCAATATGGTTCAGGGAAAGCAGGAACGAATCAGCTATAAGGTGAAGAAACGTCTGGATAAACCGGAGTCAGAATGGGTGAGAGTAAAAAATACACATCCGGCAATCATCAATCAGAGTGACTTTGATGTAGTACAAAAACTGCTTCAATATGATGGCAGGGCGTCAAAGACATCAGACAGTGCCAGTTTTTTTGCGGGATTTATCTTCTGCGGAGATTGTGGAGTACCGATGATACGCAGAGTGAACCGATATAAGGGAAAAGAAAAGGCTTTTTATATCTGCCAGACGAAAAATAAAGGCGGAGACTGCACCAGACACAGCATACCGGAGGAAGTGCTGAAAAAAATTGTCTTGAAAGAAATCCAGATGTATACAGCACTTTTTGTAGATTATGAGATGATCATGGAAGAACTTCAGCAAATGGAAGTTAGCTACGACCAGGTAATCAGTTATGATACACAGATCGCAAAATTGCAGGAAGAATACAACAAATGTTACAGCATAAAAGTATCTCTAGCGGATGATTTGAAATCTGGGATGATTACCAAAGAGGAGTTTGATGAGTTCCGGGAAAGTTACGGTAAAAAGTGTGAAGAACTGGATCAGATGATAGAACATCAGAAAAAACTGGTAAAGCAGATGTTTGAAGGTGGTGTTTCTGCAAAAGTTCAGTTAGAAGACTGGAAGAAATCTCTGGAGATCAAAGAGCTGGATCGTACCTTACTGGCACTGACGGTAGATAAAATCTACATTTATGAGAACAAGCAGATTAAAATCCGGATTCGTTATCAGGATGTGATTGAAAAAATGAAAGTCATAAAAAGATTTTATACAGAGCATCAGGCTGAGTACAGGAAAGAGGTGGGATAAGTGGCAAGGACAGCGAGAAGATATGAGAAAAGGACAGAAAAGAAAAGTTATCAGATTCCAGTGTATATGGCTGCGATTTATGCCAGATTATCCGTAGATACAGATGAAAGAAAGTCAGAATCTATTGAAACGCAGGTGACGCTGATCAAAGAGTTTATTGACAGGCACAATGCGGAAACAGATAAAGAGTATGAACTGGTTGTATATGATATTTATTCCGACATGGGAAAAACCGGAACTAATTTTGAGAGAGCTGGATTTGAACGAATGATGGATGATGTCAGAGCAGGAAAAGTAAACTGTATTCTTGTGAAAGATTTTTCAAGATTTGGAAGAAATTATATAGAAACAGGAAATTACCTGGAAAAGATACTGCCTTTTATGAAGGTACGTTTTATTTCTGTATGTGATCATTATGATTCGTTCGCACCAAATGCAAAAAATCAGGAGCTATCCATGAATATCAAGAATCTGGTAAATGATGCCTATGCAAAGGACATTTCCGCAAAGGAACGGGCAGCAAAGCGAACAGCACAGAAAAATGGGGAGTATGTTGGAGCAACAGCTCCGTATGGATATTGCTGTGAGAAGATAAATGGAATCTATAAGCTGGTCAAAGAGTCGGAATCTGCAAAGATTGTGCAACGAATATTTGAGGAATATGCTTCCGGTAAGGAGATTCAGCAGATTATAGATGGATTGTTTGAGGATAGTGTACACCGGATTTCTGATTATAATCATTATCATCATGTGTACTGGCAGGAAGGTGAAACTCTGCACCAGTGGGGAAATTCCTCTGTTCGTGCAGTACTGAACAGGCATAATTATTATGGAGATCTGGTACAGCGAAAATATGAATCCAGGTTTGCAAAAGGTGAAAAAGGGTGTGATGTGTTGGATGAAAGTCAGTGGATTGTTACTCACAATGCCCATGAAGCAATTATCAGCAGAGAACTGTTTGAAAAAGTACAGATCCGGTTAAAAGCGGCACAGGAAGCCAGAAGCACAGGAGTAGGATGGGAAGACGATGAAAGAGCTTTTTACAATGTGTTTTATTGCGGTGACTGTAAGCGGAAAATGTGTACAAGGAGATCAAGAGGCAGTGTGTTTTACTTTTGCAATGCGGCTCAGTACCGGGATGAAAGAAAATGCAGTCATAAATCTATTTCAGAAAATACGGTACAGAAAATCGTTCGCTCAGAACTGACCAGACAAATGCAATTAGCAGGATTTAAGAAAAAAGATATGTCGGCAATGAGTAATGATATATTTTCAGCTAAGATTCTGGAAATTCAGAATGAAATTAAAAAGCTGGACGCAGAGGTGGAACAACGCTCTGAAAAACTTGCTCAGGCATTTATGCAATATAAGGATGAAAAACTTTCCAAAGAAAATTATATGGAAATGCGTGAGGAGCGTAACAACTGGAAAATGTTCTGTGAAGAAAGAAAAGAGACACTGGAACAAATGATCCGAAGATTGCAGAAACAGCAAAAGGAAGAAACCAGATTTTTACGAAGTCTTCTGGATCTGGAAGGGACAACAAGAATCAATGCGGAGCTTGCGGAAGCACTGATTGAAAGTATGTACTTGTATGGTGATGGCAGACTGGAAATCAATTTTCGATTTAAGGGGGCGATAGAACATGAGTAATCAGAAAATGCTGATCGGATATTATCGTCTTTCGTTAGAGGATGGCTCTGACGGAGAAAGTAACAGTATCATCAACCAGAGAAAACTGGTGAAAGATTATATTTCTCATATTCCAGAGCTGGCTGAACTGCCTTTTCAGGAGTTTTATGATGATGGCTATTCCGGTTCCAGTATGGAACGACCGGGAATACAACAGGTTCTGGAATTGGCAAGAAATGAGCAGGTGCAATGTATTGTTGTAAAAGATTTTTCACGTTTTTCCAGAGACTATATTGAAATGGGAACGTATCTGGAACAGATTTTCCCATTTTTGGGAATAAGGTTTATCTCTGTTTCTGACCATTATGATTCCAAGGATTATAAAGGAAAAAGTTCTGACATTGAAGTGCAGTTTAAGGGACTGATTGCAGATTTTTATGTGAAAGATCAGTCTGTTAAGGTGAAATCGGCAGTCAGCACGAAAAGAAGTAATGGAGAGTATTGCTGTGGCTCTGCACCTTATGGCTACCGGATAAATCCAGAGAACAAAAAAGAACTGTTGATTGTGGAAGAAGAAGCGGAGATTATCCGCAGAGTATTTGAACTGACGAATCAGCGGTATTCAAAGATGGATATTTGCCGGTTATTTAATGAAGAAGGCGTTCTTACACCATTGCAGTCTATGAGCAGGAGACAGAAATCAGACAGTAAGAAAGCATCTTCGAGAGGCTTGCAATGGACAAGTGATATGGTACGAAAGATTCTGAATGATAAAAATTATATCGGTTGTATGGTCTATGGAAAAACCAAAATTCCAGATCCCGGCACAGGAAAAGAAGTTCCTGTGCCACGAAGTGAATGGAAGGTATTGGAAGATCACCATGAACCAATTGTATCAAAAGAAACCTTTGAAAAAGCACAGTCCCTGCAGATCAGGCATACCAGAAAAAGCAAATTCAACAAGGAAACTACTTTGTTAAGCAGTTATGTAAAATGTGGAAATTGTAGAAGAAGTCTGACCGGAAGCAACCAGGTACATGGTCATATCCTGTATAGCTGTGCATACAGCCAAGGAAAAGAAGATACCGGGTGCTTTGCCGGAAAAGCCGATGATAAAATGCTGGAGCATATGGTGCTGGCAGAAATAAAGGCATACTTACACCAGAATATCAGCCAGGAACAGATGCAGCAATCTATGAGAAAACAGCATGAAGATAACATTACAGCATACAAGGCTGAAAGTGCTGACTGCGGAAGACGACAGGAGCAAATCAAGGCTCAGAACCAACAGAACTATGAGAAGTACCATGAAGGGCAGATGAGTCGGGAGGAGTTCCTGAGTGAAAAGAAGCAGCTAGAGGAAGAAAGAAAGCGTCTGGAAAGACGAAAGAAGGAACTGGAAGAACTGATCAACGGAGAGAAAGAAATCCTGACGAAGAAGAATATTCCGGTGGAGCAGATGATGGAGTATCTGGGGTATGAGAAACTGACAGAGGAGATGCTTGAAAAGTATGTGAAGGGGATATATGTGTATGACGATGGACGGGTGGAGGTGGAGTGGAAAGCACTTGCCTGAATTTGTAGCAATAATGTAACGTCCGCTACTATATGTTTTGTAGCAATGACGTTACATCCTCCCCACTGATTTTGTGACAACAATATAACGTCCTCCGTCCCAAAACAACGGTTTTATGGGAAAAATCGAAGGAAAAAAGGTCAAAAAGTTTGTAGCAATGACTTGACATCCTCGGGGGCATTGTGCGTAGCGGAGAGTATTTTATGATATCGTTATCAGTCTGAAAGAGGAAACGCTCGTAAGGATTTGTTGAAGCTATGGGATGGGTTGGAGATGTTTGGAGTATGGAACAGGTGGAAGAAGCAAAAGAACATCATACTCTTGTTTACATCACAAGAATGTGCTAAAATAAACCAGAATTATAGAAGATATGCAAAACAGAAACTGCTTCAGTATTTTTACCGGTACTGCTTATACAGCACGCATCCTAGAATGTGGTATTGTTCCGGGATACGGAGATTGCAGCCAATTTCCTGATTCTTGGATTTTCAGGTAAGTTAAAAACAGAATTACAGTAAATGATCAAAAGAAAAGATGGCATGAAAAATATGCTGTCTTTTCTTTTTTAGGATAGCAGGGGCAAAAGCCTGAAACCAAATTGTGGGAGTAAGAAACAATTTGCATGTTATCTTTTCGTTTTTATATTGACAAAACCAGAAAACTAGTGTACTATACAGCTATGACAGTGATACAAGAAAGAAGGAAGAGCTTATGGAATACAATTCATCGCTGCCAATCTATCTGCAGGTAGCTAATTTGATCAAACGTGATATTGTCACAGGGAAGCGGGAACTTGGGGAAAAGCTTCCTTCCGTACGGGAACTGGCGGTGTCTTACACCATCAATCCGAATACGGTCAGCCGTGTATACAAAGAGCTTGAGACGGAAGGTGTCTGTTTTACCAGACGTGGCATGGGAACTTTTGTGACAGAAGATTCAGAGAAGGTGAAAAATATGAAAGAAGAGATGGCGGGGACGCTGATCCATGAATTTTTAGAAGGAATGCAGCAGCTTGGATTTACCAAAACGGATGTGATCCGGATTCTGAAAAAAAAGGAAGAAAGTGGTGAATGATATGGAAAATGTACTGGAAAGTATTGGAGTAACCAAAAACTATGCCGGTAAGGCAGCGGTTGAAAATGTATCGTTAAAACTGGAGACAGGGCTTGTCTATGCGATGCTCGGGCCGAACGGAAGCGGCAAGACTACCTGGATGAAGATGGTGGCAGGCCTTGTCAAACCTGGAAAAGGGGAGATTTTATATAAAGGCAAAGCCATCGGAAAAGAGAGCAAGAAAGAGATTGCCTATATGTCCACGGAGCCATATTTTTATAGCTGGATGACGGTTGCAGATGTCGGCAGATATTATCAGGACTTTTTTGAGGATTTTTCAATGGAAAAATATCATCAGATGCTCAAAAGAATGGAGCTGACAGAAGAGCTGAAAACCAAAAAACTTTCCACCGGTATGATGGCAAAGTTAAAGATCGCAGTCACAATGGCAAGAAATGCAAAACTGTATCTGCTGGATGAGCCATTAAACGGCATTGATCTTCTGGCAAGGGATGAGATCATGAAAAGTATTTTGGAAGTCATTGATCCGGATGTCACACTTGTGATCTCCAGCCATCTGGTAGATGAACTGGAGCGAGTGGCAGATGCGGCCATCTTTATGAAAGAAGGAAAAATGGTCAGACAGTGTATGGTTGAGGAACTGAGAAGCAGCGAAAAAAAATCTGTTGTTGATCTGTATCGTGAAATTTACGGACATGGGGGAGAGGAACTATGTTAAAATTAATGAAGTATGAATTCCGGAAGAGTGCATCTTCCAAGCTTATTCTGCTGGTGCTTACAGCAGTTTTTGAACTGGCATTTCTTGGGGGCGTATTTTTTAAAGGATATAATCTGATGGGGACAGGTATGATGTTCCTGATCTTGTGTGCATTTTTCGGTGTGTTTTACATCGGACTGGAAGGTATCATGACACTGTATCGGGATCTGAACAGCAAACAAAGTTATATGCTGTTTCTGACACCAAAGAGCAGTTATGAGATTTTAGGTGCCAAAATCCTGGAAAATGGCATTTCAATCCTTATGGCAGGAGCATTTTTTATCGTACTTGCCGTGTTTGACCTGACTGTGGCAACGCTCTGTATCGGCGGGGCAAAAGAACTCATGGATAGCATAAGACAGATTATGGATATAAGACTGAACATCAAGATAGCGTCAGATGCAGTGATCCTGTCCGTCTTTGCATCCCTGGTCAGCTGGATCAGTATTGTTGTGATCGCCGATATGGCAGTGATTCTTTCGGCGAGCGTGCTTGCAGGCAAAAAGGGAAGCGGGATTGCGGCATTTGCACTGTTTCTGATCCTTTCCTGGCTGTTCAGTCAGATGCTGAACCTGGTGCCTGCATTTGACAATATGAACCTGACCATGATTCTGGAAATCGCAGTATCTCTGGTACTGAGTGTGATTTTCTACTTTATCAGCGGATGGATCATGGAAAAGAAACTGAGCGTTTGAAACAGAAAAATGATAGGTTGACCTTTATCTCCTGGCATCGTAGAATAGTGACAGAGCAAAAAGCTTTCTATTGATATTGAGAATCTGACAGGAGAAAAAGATATGTTATCATTTGAAAATGATTATTCTGAAGGAGCACATGAAAAGATCCTTCAGAGATTTATGGAAACAAATCTGGAGAAAGTATCCGGATACGGATCTGATCCATACTGTGAAAGTGCAAAACAGAAAATCCGGGAGGCGTGCGAATGTCCGCAGGCAGATGTTTATTTCCTGACGGGCGGTACGCAGACAAATGCCGTTGTGATCAGCTCCATGCTGGAATCTTATGAGGGCGTGGTCGCAGCACAGACCGGCCATGTAGCCTGCCATGAGGCGGGAGCCATTGAGTACAGCGGCCATAAAGTGATCACAGTTCCGCAGTACGAAGGCAAAATGAAAGCAGAAGATCTGAAGAACTGCCTGAAAGCATTCTGGGATGACGAAAGCCACGAACATATGGTATTTCCGGGGATGGTTTATATTTCCCATCCTACGGAGTACGGTACTTTGTATACAAAGGCGGAGCTGGAAGAGATCAGCAGTGTGTGCCGCAGTTATAATATCCCGCTGTTTCTCGACGGAGCAAGACTGGGCTATGGTCTGATGAGTGAAGAAACCGATGTAACCCTTCCGATGATTGCAAAATACTGCGATGTTTTCTATATCGGCGGGACAAAAGTCGGAGCACTGTGTGGAGAAGCCGTCGTATTTTCGGGCAACAGAACACCGAAACATTTCCTGACGCTGATCAAACAGCGGGGAGCACTGCTTGCAAAAGGCAGACTGCTCGGAATCCAGTTTGACACACTGTTCACAGATAACCTGTACTTTGAGATCAGCAGACATGCGATAGCAATGGCAGATTATTTAAAGAAAGGACTGGCAGAAAAAGGCTGCCGTTTCTATCTGGATTCACCGACCAATCAGCAGTTTGTCATTCTCGAAAACCGGAAAATGGCAGAACTCAAAAAAGAAGTAAAGTTCAGTTTCTGGGAAAAATACGATGAAAACCACACCGTAGTACGCTTTGCGACAAGCTGGGCAACGAAAAAAGAAGAGATCGATCAGCTATTGAATCTGTTCTAAGATTTTAGCAGCACACAAAGGCAGGGTAAGCGATTACCCTGCTTTTTCACAACTCTTTCACAAAATCGGCTGTTTTCTTTCAGCTTGTTTTAAACTTTACGGGATATACTTCTCTTAAATCAAAGAGAAAGGGAAGTGCATGCCAAGTCTCACGTGCGTTCTATCTATATCTCATCCGGTATATCCACGACACTGTCTCTGACAGCCAGTGTCGGCGGCAGTACGATTTTATAAGGCAGATGCTGCGGATCATCCAGGCGGTCAAGAAGCATTTTCACTGCCATTTCTCCCATGACTTCCAGATGTGCGGTGACACTGGTCAGCGGTGGCTCGGTCAGGATAGACAGCGGTGTGTCATTGAAACTGATGACAGATACATCCTCCGGAATGCGAAGTCCGACTTCACGCAGGTTGCTGACAGCGGTGATCGCAGATTCTTCATTATAGGCAAGGAGAGCTGTCGGGATATGATCTTTTTGTTCCAGCCATTTGCGGATCTGAGCAGAACCGTCTTTGGCAGAAAGGCCGGTATCAATGATCAGATGCTCGTCGTAAAGACCGGCATTTTTCATATAATCAATAAAATACTGACGTCTTGCCTCCAGGGCAGGGCGTTTTTTCTGGTCTAATTTATAGGCAGGACCTAAGAAACCAATCTTGCGGTGTCCCTTGTAAAGCAGATAATCCAGTGCCTGCTCTACGCCGAGACGGAAGTTTAAGACAACCGAATCAAAGCGGCGTTCATCCGGGGAAGAATCCACAAATACGATGTTCGGGCTGATCTCCAGCAACTGTGCAATCTGCTGGTCTGAAAAAATGCCGATCGCCAGGATACCGTCAAGCGGGGTCTTTTCCAGTGTCTGATATTTGCCAGACTGCTCAAAAAGATAAGATACATTACAGTCATGCTCCATACAGTTGCGTACCACATAATTCTTCAGATACAGATAGTACGGATCAGCCAGCTGCTCTTTTAAGGACATCATCTCAACGATGGCGATATGGACGAGGCGGTTTTTATGGGAACGTCTTGTTTTCGGAAGCGTGTAGTGAAGTTCATCTGCCGCTTCAAGAATTGAGACTCTGGTGTTGTCGGTTACGTTCAAAGTCGGATCATTGTTCAGTACACGGGAAATCGTGGTCACTGAGAATCCGGTGTGTTTTGCTAAATCTCGGATAGTTGCCATGCTATTTTCTCCAATACATTTTTTATTTGCACATAACTGCCGAAAAACGGACCAAAATCGCACATCAGGCGTTACGTGTATCTGGATTGAATGTTACAGTTATGTTCACTCATTTGTTTACTTTAATACTTTGATTATAAACACACTTTTTTACTTTAGCAAGAAAAATTTAAAGAGACTTCCGGTATTTGCTTGGAGATATTCCCTGCGTTTTTTTGAAAACTTTTGTAAAATAAAAGTAATCGTGGTAGCCGACTGCGTTTGCAATCTCCTCGATGGAGCGGCTGTCGTCTTTTAAAAGTTCTTTCGCCTTCTGCATACGTCTTGCCGTGATATATTCTGAAAAAGACAGTCCCAGTTCTTTTTTGATCAGGGTGCTTAAGCGGCTGGAGCTGATATTGTACATTTCTGCCAGGGAAGTTAAAGAGAGTTCTTCCGTATCGTGTTCCTGGATATAAGCCAGAATTTTTTTGAACAGAGAGGTTCCGGCAGTCGAAAGGTCTGTGATCGTTGCATTTTCCATCGTGTCTTCAGAAGTTTCAGAAGCGGCAGGCTCAAGTTCATTTCGAAGGCGTGACAGGGTTTTGTTCAGAGTTTCCTGCTGGATCGGTTTCAGAAGATAATCAAAAGCACCGCACAGCATTGCCTGTCGTGCATACTCAAATTCGGCATAGCCGGAGATCAGCACGACTTTGGTTGCAAATTGATGTTCTGAAATATAGGACATGACTTCCAGACCGGAAAGCCCCGGCATACGGATATCGGTAAACAGGACATCCGGTTTTAAGGTTTTGATATCTTCAAGTGTAGTCACGCCGTTATGTGCTTCTCCAATCACCTCAAAAGGAAGTCCGGATTTCTGGATCAGTTTTTTCAGACCGATGGTGATCCAGACTTCATCATCTGCAATATAGACACTTATCATAAAATACTCCCTTCTGGTTCTGCTGTCGATTCTCTTGGAATCGAAATCGTAATGCAGGTTCCTTTTTTCAAACTGCTTTTTATATCAAAAGAAAACTTATCATCATAATAAAGTTTCAGACGTTGATAAATATTAAAGACGCCGATTTTTGTTGTATTTTTTTCAATTTCCAAAGATGCGAGGATCTGTTTTAAACGTTCCGGTTCAATGCCGCATCCGTCATCCTCCACAACAAAGCAAAGTGTTGCATGATCGGGGGAAAATACATGCACCCACACCGTACCGTTTTCAATTTTTTGTTCCAGTCCGTGAAAGACTGAATTTTCCACAAGCGGCTGGAGCAGAAGTTTAAATACTTTGCAGTTTAGTATAGCATTTTCTGCATCGATTTCAATGCGGATTTTGCCCATAAAACGGTAATTTATGATCTTTGCATATTCACGGATATGATCCAGCTCATTTTCTACGGTAACCATATCAGTTCCCTTGACGGCAAAACGAAAGACATTGGAGAGAGCCATCGTAAGTTCTGCGATGTCATCCACATCGTAGAACAGAGCCATATCCCGGATACACTCAAACGTATTATAGAGAAAGTGCGGATTGATCTGGCTTCGATAGGCAAGGATCTCTGCCTGTTTTTTGGAAAGTTCCGTTTCATAGGCAAGATATTTTACCTGCTCGATCTCCAGCTGCAACTGCTGCTTTTCATCGAGCATCTGATTCAGGCTTTCTGCGACTGTGCCGATCTCATCCGGACGGTCGAGGGAAAGCCGGGAGTCCGGATTCTGATTGATCTCACGGATAAAAGCAGAAATTCCGGTGATCGGTTTTATGATGCTGTAATTGCAGTACAGAAGCAGAAAGAGCAAAAGACACAGGGAAATGCAATAAACCAGGATTTGTGTTTCTTTCAGGCTCTGATCCGGTTTCCGAAGATCTGATTCCGGAAGGAAACCGGCAATTTTCCAGTCATTGTAGGAAAGTGTCTGAGTGAAAAAATATTTTTCGGAAGTGCTGTGCAGGATCTCAGATGCCAGCGTACTTCCGCAGGACTGCGATGAACCGGCAGAAGCAAGAATGCAGTCCGAGGAATCCAGAAGAAAAACAACGGCATGCTCCGTTGACTGGGCATTTTGAAGTGTATCATCAAAACTTTCCGGTTCCAGGACAAAAACGCAGGTACCAAGCAGCTTCTGGTACTGGATGCTGTTCAGATCATAAACAGGGAAGATCAGCTCATAGTAAGGGCGTTTTTCGTTTGACTTCAGATGTGATGCCCGGATATTCATCACGGCATCGGTGTTCAGTTTGGAAGTATCAATCGAAAAATTTTTCCCCATGGAAGCAATCTGCTTTGCATCTGCATTGTAGAGATAAACACTTAAAATACGGTCATTCAGCAGGAGTGTGTTGGAAAAGACCGAGGCAAGCTCCTGTGTATCCGGAAGTCGGTTCAGAGAATTTACCGAAAAATACTGCTGCACGGTTGGAGAATAACAGAATGCAGTTGTGATATTGTAAAGCGAGTCCCAGTACGCTTCGATACGTGTGGCAGTCTGGGCTGTCAGACGTTCATTCAGGGCGAGCGTGTTTTTACGCACAGATCTTGCATAGTCCACCGACATAAAAAGATAGGCAGACGAAAGCACAGCAAGGATCAAGGCAGCAATCCCGGCCAGCTTAAAGATCAGGTGTCTGCGGTAAGTCTGTAAGAAGTTCATGGTTTTGTTTCTCCGTTTGATTTTGAGGTGTCTTGCATTTGTGGGTTGACTTTCTCTATTTTTTTACCGTAATAGGAAAAATTCTCCTGCATTTGCCGGTTGATCTTCTGATCCAGTTTTTTAGCTCCAAGTTCTTTTTGTGTGGTTACAAAAAGCTGATACTGTTCTTCAAACTCGGTATCCGAAGAAGCAGAGAGGATTTTTGGAATCTGCTCTTTGCGGTAAGCTTCCAGCGTGCTTTCAATCTGACCTTCCTCACTGTTCGGGGAAATGTAATTATCCGGCAGACGAAGAAGGGCAGAATCATAAACATATGTGTCCGGATATCTGGCAAAAGCAGTCTGGATCTGATTTAAACAATCGTCCATGCTTCCTTTTGCAGGTACCGGAAGTAGGCTGTGATCCCAGGCAACATTGTAAAAATTCCAGAACAGTCCGAGCATATCATTAGAATCATGAAAGCGCTGCTGTCCTCTGGCAGTCCGGTGGATATAGCCATCCGAGTCGAAAGTATAATCTTCGTTTTCCACGCCGTAGTTGCTGTAGAGCAATCCTTCGTCAGAAGTCATATAATCAAAAAAGCGGGCGACAAGTTCCGGGGTTTTGCAGCTTTTGGATACAAAAGTCTGCATCCAGCCGGTCGGTACACTCAGGTCGATACTCATCACCGGACGTTTTCCAAAATCGGAGAGGATCGGACCTGCGGAAACCCACCTGGTGGCATCCACACCTGTATTGGAAGTGTTTCCGATATAGCAGAATACACGGTCATCTGCTATCAGATCGCGCATCTGGAGATTATCAAGTGTCAGATCTTCACTGAAAGCATAACCTTTGCGGAAGGCTGTGTTCAGAAAGGCAAAAGCATCTTTGCATTCCGGCTGAAGGAAGCGTTCTGTATAATTTCCATTGTCGTCAATGACTTCAGCACCGAAAGAACCGATCAGGCAGGAAATCGAAGAGTCAAGATATTGATTGCCTTCCAGCAGCAATGGGATGGTGGACTGTCCGTCTTCAGCAGTCAGCTTTTTGACTTTTTCAAAAGCTTTTAAGACCTGAGAGGCAGTCTGTATATCCGAAACGGTCAGGTTAGCACGTGCCAGAAGTTTGCGGTTAAACATAATGCCATGATTGTAACTGTGGGTGAAAAGATCTCCATAATAAGAGGTCTTTTCTTTCCAGGTTTTGCGGGCATCATCGGTATTCAGGTGTGAAAGATAAGCATACCAGTCTCCGTACTGTCGGATATACTCCTGTTTCCGGTCTTTCGGGAAATCTTTCAGCAAATGGGAATCCGGGCAGTAAGTTTCAAAAAAATCCTGCAAAGACCAGACCTTTCCGGAACGGATCAGCTGATTGATCACATTCTTGTCCGTAGCGACGATCAGGTCAGGGAGTTCATCTTTTAAGATCATCAGACTCAGCTTTTTGGATGCGTCCTGTGGCGGAATCGTAAAATCCAGGTATGCTCCGGTTTTCTTTGAGATACCGGCACTGATGCTTCCTTCTTCAAAACTCCAGACTGGAGGATTCCAGAAAGAGACATCTGAAAAAAGAGTAAGCTCTGTATAATTGTTTTCAGCAGAATCCATGTTTTCCTGCGTGGCAGCTGTGCAGCCAGTCAGGAAAAGACAGAAAAATAAAAAGAGGAGAAGTAGTTTTTTTGTACGTTTCATACATACAACCTCCCAAAATTTTTGATTCAACATTATTAGTATAACACAGGAAAAAAGCGAAAGAAATGGAAAACGGTAAAAAAAGTACCAAAAAACAAAAAATAGTACATATGATTTTGGTGAAAAATTTTGTATATTACCAGTAAGCAAAGTGTATAAATTCACTAAACACGATGCGGATAGTGTGAAAAGCAGCAAAAAGGAGGAAAAAATGAACAAAAAAAGAAAAGGTGCGAGACGATGGACGGCGTTAGCCTTGAGTGTTGCCATGGTTTTCAGTGGAATCGGGATTCTTCCGGCTCCAGTGAAAGCAGAAGCGGCAGATGTCGCGGCAGCCGTTCAGAAAACAGGAGCGACAACAGAACGCAGTGAGCGTAAAATGAAATTTGGAGATGACTGGAAATTCAAACTGGTCAATAAGTACAACATTAACGATACTTCCGTTCAGGCGGATGGTGTGGACTACGATGATTCGAGCTGGGATAACGTTGATCTGCCGCATGACTGGGCAATCTATGGTACTTATGAGAACAGCAATGGTGTCAGAGCGGCACAGGGTTCTCTGGCAGGCGGTGTCGGCTGGTACCGCAAGAGCTTCACACTTTCCGATGACTTTAAAGACAAAACCGTTTCAATTGAATTCGACGGTGTGCAGATGATCAGCCAGGTATGGGTGAACGGACATACCGAGGACAACTGGAAGCAGTACCTTGGCTACAACACCTTTACGTATGATATCAGCAAATATCTGAAATACGATGGCAGCGAGAATGTGATCGCAGTCAAAGTACAAAGCAGCAACAGCAGTGCCAGATGGTATGCAGGAGCCGGTATCTACCGTAATGTATATCTGATTTCCACCGAGAAACTGAATGTTCCGGTGAATGGCGTGCAGATCACTACTCCGTTTGAAAAACTGGAAGCAGAAGGTGGCAAATACGAAGAAATCAAGAATGCCACAAAAGCAGGCGTTGACATCAAGACGGACGTAACAAACGATTCTGATACAGAAGCAACTGGTGTTTCAGTAAAATCGACCGTTTATAACAAGGAAAGCGATGTTATTTCCACACAGACCGATGACATTACCGTAGCAGCCGGTAAAACAGAGACGATTAGCCAGAGTGTGGATGTAGCAAACCCGAAACTTTGGTCCGTGGATTCACCGAACCTCTACTGGGTAAGAACGGAGATCATCCAGAATGGCAAAGTTGTGGATCGTACCGACAGCCGTTTTGGTATCCGTTATATTGCTACGAATCCGAACAGTGGATTTTATTTAAACGGTGTGCATACAAAACTGAATGGTGTCTGTGAACATTCTGACCTGGGATCTCTTGGTATGGAGACCTATCAGGCAGCTGTTGACAGAAGAATCCGTACACTGAAAAAATACGGTGTCAATGCGATCCGTACCTCCCATAACCCGGTGTCACCGGAGTTTATCGAGGCGTGTGACCGTCTTGGAATGCTGGTATTTGAAGAAGCCTTTGATCAGTGGCTGTATTCAAAAAACAGTGACGATTATCATAACTACTTCAATAAAGCAGCAGATGGAAAAACTGTCGTTTTTGATAAAGCCGGAAATGATAATACCAACAATGACACTTCTTATATAGAAGTAAAACGTGAGGATCTTCAGTCCAATGCAGAACGTGATATCAAAGCGATGGTAGACCGTGACAAGAACGCACCTTGTATTTTTGCATGGAGTACCGGTAACGAAATCTACGATGCACGTTACAAACATGGTGAAAATACACTGGATATGCTGACCGGCTGGATCAAAGAAATCGACACGACAAGACCGGTCGCAGCATGCCCGCCGACCTGGGACAATTACTGGGCAAATAATGCACAGCAGGAAAAGCATCTGGCAAAAGCAGAAATGTCCGGATTTAACTATGCAACCGGACAGTATGACGGTGCCCACTCCAGATATCCGAATATGGTTATTTTTGGATCTGAGACAGTATCCGCTTATTATTACCGTGGTGTTTACTTCCTGGAAGGAGAAGGAAGCGGCGACAGATGTAATGAATATCCGACTTACTGGACATTTTCATCGGCAACCGCTTCTCTGGAAGCACACAGAGACAAAACTTACACAGCCGGTGAATTCGTATGGACCGGACATGACTACTTAGGTGAGCCGACCCCAAGAAGCTGGCCATCCAAGAGTTCCTACTTTGGTATGATCGACACCGCAGGTTTTGCAAAAGATGTTGTTTATATGTACAAGAGTATGTGGACGGATACACCGACCGTACATCTTCTGCCGCAAAAATGGAATTTCAAGGCAGGACAGAAGGTGCCGGTATACATTTACACAAATGCAAAGAGTGTGGAACTGTTCTTAAACGGAAAATCACTTGGCATTAAGAATTATGACAAACAGACTGCTTCCCCGGTATATATCTACTGGACAAAAGGAACCAGCGGACTGGATTACGAAGCAGGCGAACTCAAAGCAGTCGGCTATGACCAGCCGGACGGAAAAGGAAACGTGATCGCAACCGATGTGGTAAATACATCAGGTGATGCAGCACAGGTAGAACTTTCCGCAGACAGAACGTACATCAAAAACGATGGCGATGATATGGTATTTGTAGAAGCTACGATTGAGGACAATACAGGAATCATGGTTCCTGGAGCAGACAACCGTATCACTTTCGACGTAGAAGGCGGCGAAATCGTATCTGTGGACAACGGTGATCCGCGTGACCATGATCCATACAAAAACACAGACAACCGCAAAGCGTTCAGCGGAAAAGCACTGCTGATCGTAAAAGCAGAAGAAGGAAGCACTGATGACATTGTGATCACAGCGACAGCTGAGAGTGACAATGGTATCCTGAAATCCAATACCATTACCGTAGGTTCTAAAAACGAACTTCCGGGTGACGGAACGGATACACCGAAACTTCAGGACGCATCCGTAGTGATGGGCAAAGGCATTTCTGCAGATTCTGTTCTGCCAAAAACCGTAAAAGTACAGTACAGCAACGGTGTGGTCGATGAGCACCAGGTAACCGGATGGAACCTGGATAACCTGAATGTAAACCAGGCAGGTACTTACAAAGTAACCGGAACGGCAGAAGGCATGGAAGGCACGTTTGAATGTACTGTAACAGTCAAAGATATCAAATCCGCAACGGTAGACAATGTAACAACACTGGTAAATGTAGAACCGTCCCTGCCACAGTTTGCAGCGATCGAGTATGCAGACGGCACAAAAGGTTCTGCCCCGGTAACCTGGGATGAAGTTCCGGCAGAAAATTATGCAAAAGCAGGAAAATTTGAAGTGACCGGAAAGATCGGACCAGAAGTTACTGTAAAAACAGAAGTAAGCGTAAAAGAGATCAAGTCTGTCGAGGAAGTACATGCATCTACCGTAATCGGAACACTTCCGGTTCTGCCGGCAGGTGTGGAAGTAACATTTACCGACGAAAGTAAAGAAATTGTAGGTACAGACTGGCAGATCAAAGCAGAAGATGTGGCAGCAGCAGGAACCTTAAAAGTAAAGAGCAGGATCCTTGGTTCTGATATGGAAGCTGTTGCGAATGTCGATGTGAAATATGCGGTGGCAACAGGTGATCTGGAATACACATCAACAGGAACAGTAAGCAAGGACAAGACCGTAAACGGTGCAGGTTTGAGCGTACGTATCGATCAGGGCGGAAAGCCGACCGAATATGCAGCAGGTTTAAGTATGCTTGGCGGATCAGAAGCCGTTTATAATGTAGAAGGAAAAGGATATGAAGCATTCCGTGCTTATGTCAGCTTGAGTTTTGATAACGGACAGGATGCAGAAGGAGCCGTTTCTTTCGAAGTTTATGTCGATGATGAAAAGACACCAAGATACCGTTCCGGTGTCATGACACATGCCACCAAGAACCTGGCACTTGATGTGGATATCAAAGGTGCAAAGACCATAAAACTGGTGACAAAAACGGAAGATTCCAGTGTAGATAACAGCAAGAATATCGGTAACTGGTGTGACACGAAATTTGTTTCTTCCAATGTGGCGGTCAAGAGTGCAAAACTGAAAGAAAAAGATTTCTACTATGCAGAAAAAGGGGCACGGCCGTCCCTGCCGCAGACAGCAGAAGTACAGGTAGATGATACCCATACCGGAGCATTCCGTATTGCATGGTCTGAGATTGATACATCAAAAGCAGATGTAGTCGATGTAGAAGGAACAGTTCTTGGGATCGCTGATCCGGAAAATCATAAGGTGAAAGCAAAGGTAATCGTTGATTTTAACAATGTAGTTAAAGTGCCGGCACTGATGAATAAGATCGGTGAATGGGAAGTAAAAGAAGCCTTTGACTATGTTGAGACAACAGGAACAAAGACCAATATCAAAGATATTGAAGATATCACAGCCAAATCGTCCGTTATTTATAAATGGACAAACAATATGCTGATCGAGAATTGCCATAACTATGGTTTTGATTACGGGGTATATCCGGGAACAAACAGTGCAAATCCGGAATATCTGATCGTGCGTGCACCGGCGATCAAAGGTTTTGTCCTTCGAGGAACCGGCTCAACAGATGGAAATGCAAATCAAAACTTTACTTTCTATACTTCGGCAGACGGAGAAAACTGGAAAGAATTCAAAGATTACACAAAAACAACCGATACTTCCGTAAGCGGAAGCTGGCCGAGCAGACTTTATACAGCAACACAGCTGCCGGATGACACGAACTATATCAAGATTGCATATCCGACCGGAAATACATGGCAGTTCAATATGAACAAACTGCAGCTGACCGGTGGCGAAGTAATTCCTGAAGGCAAAGCAGTTGTCAGTCTGGATGCAAACGGCGGAAGCCTTCCGGAAGGAACAAGTACAAAACGTACGCTGAACAAAGGCGACCAAGCAGGAGAACTGCCGACACCGACCAGAAACAGACACAACTTTAAGGGCTGGTTTACACAGCCGGAAGGTGGAGAAAAAGTAACAGAAGAAACGGTGGTTTCAGATTCTATAATCCTCTATGCACAGTGGGAAAAATCAACCAAAGCAGAAGACGTACCTGTTTACTTTGTGGACTGTGGTGCAAATGCTTTCTCAGCAGAAGGAAAAGCATATAGAAAGGATTACACAGATACGCTGAAAAACACAGTACCGGATCAGGCATACAGTGAAACAAGCGGATGGGGATTCACAAATCCGGCATCCGAAGTGGAAGCAAACGGAAGCGGGGATGCCTATACGACGATCCGCAACTTTAAAGCAGGAAACAATCAGAAGACCATGACCTACAAATTTGCACTGGATGCAGGAACGTATGAAGTGGTAACTGGATTCTATGATCCATGGGCACAGTGGGCAGGCGATGACCGCCATGCAAAGATTACTGTGGCAGATGAAGCAGGAACCGAACTGGCTGTACACGAAGACCACAAGATCAGCGGCAGCAAAGACAGTGTGACACTGGAAAATATCACACTTTCAGAAGCAGGCAATGTGACTGTGAACTTAAGTCCGCTGAAAAAAGTGGACAGCAACATCGACAGCTGTGATGTGCTGGTAAGCTTTATCGTGATCGTGAAAAAAGCAGCAGAGCAGCCGAATATTCCGAAGACAGATACAAAAGCAGGACTGAAGGCAGCCATTGACCTGGCAAAAACGCTGAAAGCAGATGACTATACAGCAGCATCTTACAAAGCACTTTCTGATACGATCGCAAGTGCGGAGAAAGTATATGCAGAAACAGAACCAAGTGCAGAAGCAGTCCAGACACAGATCAATGCTCTGGCAGAAGCAGTCAGAAATCTGAAATCTGCAGCAGCAGATACGAAAAAAGACCTGACACAGCAGATGAAAGAAAAAGATGCAGAATTAGCAGCAAAAGATACCGAACTGAAAACAGCACAGAAGAATGTGTCAGATCTGGATGATCAGCTTAAAAAAGCAGAAAAAGATCTGGCGGATCTGAAAAACGGAAGCGAAGCAGAAAAAGCAGAACTTCAGAAACAGATCAACAGCTTAAAAGAACAGCTCGATGAAGCAAACGCAAAAGTTACGGTTCTGAAAGCAGAAAAAGAGAGACTGACAGAAGAAAAAACATCCCTGCAGGCAGAACTGAAAAAAGCTCAGGAAGATGCAGCAAAGAAAAAAGCAGAGGAAGCAGAAGCACTCAAAAAAGCTCAGGAAGAAGAGCAGAAAGCAAAAGACGAACTGCAGAAACTGAAAGATTCCATGACACTGAAAACAGGTGATACCATTACTGTAAAGGGCGTAACATATCGCGTGACCAATGCAGAAGCAAAGACAGCGGAAGCTTATGGCGTGGTAAACAAAAACCAGAAACACATCGAAGTAGCCGCAACGGTTAAGATCAAAGGAATTACCTGCAAGGTAACGGCGATCGCAGATCAGGCATTTGCCGGAATGAAAAAAGCAACAAAAGCTGTGATCGGCAAGAATGTGAGCAAGATCGGCAAAAAAGCATTCAACGGCGATGGAAAACTTAAGAGCATCACAGTAAAAAGCAGGAAACTGAAAACGGTCGGTAAACTGGCACTGAAAGGCATCAACAAAAAAGCAGTGATCCGTATACCGAAGTCAAAGAAAAAAGCTTACAGGAAACTTTTCAAAGGCAAAGGACAGAAAAAGAGTGTCATTGTAAAGTAGTAAGTTCATAAATCCAAAACGCATATCACCTTAAAAACAGCAGAAAAACCACAGACAGCGTAAAAACGGTTCTGTGGTTTTTTTGTATCGTACAGAAAAAATTACCAAAAAATAAAAAATATTCCATATGTTTTTGTGAAGAAATTTTGTATAGTTATGGTAAGCAAAATTTTGTTTTTACTAAACACAACAAAGGGAACAAAGAAAAATAAAGGAGGGCAATATGAACTACAAAAAGTATTTAAGTGGTGTTCTGGCAGCAGCGATGGTACTTAATACCGGAGCAGTGAGTGTCCTGGCAGCAGGGACTGATACGTCCGTGCAGGAAGCATCTCAGACACAGACATCATCAACACCGGAAACGGTATACGTCAATTCATATGATGGAAAGGAGCGTTCCGTTTCTTTTAACGATCACTGGAGATTTTATCTGGGAGAATTAAACGGCGCGGAAGCAGTTTCTTATAATGATTCTTCCTGGGATGATGTGACGCTTCCGCATGATTACAGCATCGACCAGGGATTTTCAACAGCAGCACCGGCAGAGCAGGAGAGCGGCTATGTGCTTGGAGGCACCGGATGGTACCGCAAAAGTTTTACACTGGATGAGAGCATGCAGGGAAAGACGGTCAGCATTGATTTTGACGGTGTTTACATGAATGCAACCGTTTATCTGAACGGTGAAAAGCTGGGAACACATCCATATGGTTATACCCCGTTTTCTTTTGTGCTTCCGCAGGACAAACTGAAATTCGGATCGGAAGAAAACGTGATCACGGTCAAAGTAGATCATAAACAGCCGTCCAGCCGCTGGTATTCCGGTTCCGGTATTTACCGTGACGTAAAACTTACCGTTGCAGATCCGGTACATGTGGCAAATTACGGAACGACCGTGACAACCCCGGATATTGAAAGCGGAAAAGGAACCGTAAGCGTGGTAACGGAAGTACAGAATGACAGCAGCGAAGCAGCTGATGTTTCTGTAAAACAGACGGTTTATGAAAAAGGCAGTGACGTCCCGGCAGCAGAGGGCGAAAAGACAAAGGTACAGAGTGTTGCAGCGGGCAAAACAGCCAGGATCGAGGCCAGTGTCACCGTTGCAGACCCAAAGCTCTGGGATACGGAAAATCCAAACCTCTATACCGTAAAAACAGAAGTTTATGTTGGAGATACCTTAAAAGACAGCTACCATTCTGACTTTGGCTTCCGCTGGGTAAACTTTACTACAGAGAAAGGTTTCTATTTAAATGGAAAGAACATCAAACTGCACGGAGTGTCCATGCATCATGACCAGGGTTCTCTTGGATCCGAAGCCTGGGAGCGTTCTGTGGAACGTCAGGTACAGGAGTTAAAACAGATGGGAGTCAATGCCATCCGTGTAACACATAACCCGGCATCCCAGGTACTGATCGATGTGTGCAACCGTGAAGGCATCATGCTGGTGGAAGAAGCCTTTGACTGCTGGCTTTCCGGAAAAGCAGGAAATACCGAGGATTATGGTAAATGGTTCTACCAGACCATTGAGAGCGGCAACCAGATCGTAAATGGCAGAGAGGGCGAAAAATGGGCAGAATTTGACCTCAAAGCCATGGTAAGACGAGGAAGAAACAATCCTTCCATTATTATGTGGAGCCTTGGAAATGAAATCTTTCAGCAGCTGATCGACGGGAATGTAACAGGTCAGTATCCGGAAGTGGCAAAAAAACTGATCACCTGGACCGGAGAAGAAGATGCGACCAGATATGTAACCTTTGGTGACAATCAGGTAAAGAGCAATGTCTGGGCAGACAATAATCAGGTAAACACAGCACTTGTTTTTGCAGAAGCAGCAAAATATGGCGTGCCGGGAGGTCTGGTAGGATTTAACTACGGAAGCTCCGGACAGATCAGCAACGGACACAGCAGAGGATGGCTGGTCTATGGTTCTGAGACAGCCTCTTCCGTAAACAGCCGTGGCGTTTACGACAGGAAGAACAGCAACAGTGACAATGGAAGCGGAGACCGCCGACTGACTTCTTATGATAAAAGTGCAGTAGGCTGGGGACATCTGGCAAGTGCAGGGCTGTGGATCACGATGCAGCAAGAATTTAATGCAGGCGAATTTGTCTGGACAGGTTTTGATTATATCGGTGAACCGACACCGTATAACTGGCAGGGAACCGGTGCAAACGGAACCTGGCCGAACATTGCAAAGAACTCTTACTTTGGTATCATTGACACGGCAGGTATCCCAAAAGATTCCTATTATCTGTATCAGAGCCAGTGGAATGACAACGAAAATACCCTTCATGTTCTCCCGGTATGGAATGAAGATGAGATCATGCTTGATAACAGCGGCAAGGCAGAGGTTGTAGTTTACAGTGATGCTCCTGTTGTGAAACTTTATCTGAACGGCAAAGAAATCGGAAGTGCGACAGCGACACACACCGATACACCGACCGGTGGTTATCAGAATTATACAAGCGGAACAGGATGCTTTGACAGCAGCAAGGCGAACGGACATACTTCCCTGTATGCAACATTCCAAGTACCTTATGAGGTGGGAACACTGGAGGCAAAAGCATTTGAAGCAGACGGTGTGACCGAGATCAAAGACACGGACGGACGTAATGTGGCAGAGACGACCGGAAAGGGATCCAAACTTACTGTAAAAGCAGACCGCAGCGAGATCACGGCAGACGGCAAAGATTTAAGTTTTGTTGAGATCGATGTAACGGACAGAGACGGCAGAGAAGTAAACGGTGCAGAGCCGCAGATCCATGTTGCCGTAGAAGGTGACGGCAAGCTCCTTTCACTTGATAACGGTGTTCAGAACGATACCACTTCTTACAGTGAACCGACCAGAAAAGCCGGTAAAGGAAAACTGATCGCGATCGTTCAGTCCACAAAAGATGCCGGAAGCTTTACCGTAAAGGCAACTTCAGACGGATACACTGCAGCACAGACTGTCGTTACCACAGTTGCAGACGGCAGCGGAGTAACCGGAGAAAAGACCGTTGTAAGCTATGAGATCGCAAAGAATTATTATGTAAAACAGGGAACGAAACCAGTTCTCCCATCCGAAGTAAAGATCCATTATTCTGACGATACTTCCGAGACAAAGAAAGTAACCTGGGATGCATTTACCGGAGAAGAAGAAACATATTCGGTATCCGGTACGGTAGCAGATCTGAATATGCGTATCACGGTCAATGTCAGCACGATCGGCCAGACAGCAGGTGTCCTGAATTATTCCGCAGCAGTCGGAAAAGATGCAGAAGTCAGCCTTCCTGCAGCCAGACCGGCAGTTCTTGCAGACGGAACAATCCTGGCAGCAGAATTTCCGGTAAAGTGGGATATTCCAAAAGATCTGACAGCGACAATCGGAACAAAGAATGTAAAAGGAACGGCAACCGTATTTGACCAGAACTTTGAAGTGACTGCAGCAGTCAGAGTTACCAATGGAGAATACAAAGACGGTGCAGAAGCCCTTGGCAACGTGCCGGAAATGTATTACAACGGTACATCCAGCAAAGAAGATGCATCTGTTGCAGATGTCCTGGCGAAACTGCAGGATGATAAGACAAGTGCCGATGATGTGGCATGGAGCGGAAAAGGAACCCTCGATTTCCGTCTGGATACAGCGATTGAATTGAAAGGATTCACAATGTATCTGAAAGATACCGCACCGACTTCCGGAACGATCAAAATCTATGCATCCGGCGACAACGGAGTCAACTGGACGCCGGTAGACTGCACGGTAACAAATAAAAAAGAAAAAGGTGTGACGGTTCGTACTTACAATGTAAAAGAAACCGTTTCCGAAACCTATTTCCGTGTAGAATTTACCAAAGATGCCACCCTGGCGGAATTGGAAATGAATACAAGGATCCCGAGCTTTACGGTAGGGTCAGAAGCAGCACTTTCCAGTCTGAAAGTGGGCGGTCACATTGCGGATGAAGCAAGCCTGAAAAAAGGCTGGTTTGGCGTAAATGAAACAGAATTTGATGCGGCAGACCTTACAGCAGAAGGGAAAGACAATGCAAGCGTGACCATTCTTGACAAAGATGCAGACGGTGTGATCCGTATCCTTATTGAATCTGAAGATCATCTGATGCGTGCCATCTATCCGGTTATGCTCGGAAAAGACAATACAGCAAGCGACAGTGCTTCCGATGCATCTATGGATTATGATTATAGGAACATGACACTGCGTGCACCAAGTGAAGAAGGCAGCGGTTCTGTTGCAAAAGCGGCAGATGGAAATACCGGTACCATCTGGCATACAAACTGGGGAAGCGGAAGTGGACCGACAGACCTTCGAAATGATCCGGATAACCGTTACTTGCAGATTGAACTGAAAGAAACAGAAAAGATCAATGCACTGCGTTATCTGCCGAGAAGCAGCGACACAAACGGTATCGTTACAGAGTACAGCATCAAAGTAAGTACAGATGGCGAAAACTGGACGGAAGTTGCAAAATCAGATGCAGACAGCACATGGAGCAAATCCGTAGAATGGAAACTGGCACAGTTTGCACCGGTCGATGCGAAATATATCCGTCTCTATGGTGTGTCAACCGTAGGACAGTCTGCAGCAGAAGTAAATAAATATATGTCTGCAGCAGAAGTAAGGGTACGCTACGCTGCACAGGAAATTTACCGTGACAATACAACCGTAACACTGGAAGATCGCAGCTTTGATTACACCGGAAGTGCACTCACACCGAAACCGGTTGTTACTTACAAAGCATCCGAAGATGCACAGGCAGTGACCCTGACAGAAGGTACAGACTATGAAGTAAGTTATAAAAATAACACAGAACCTGGAACAGCAACGATTGTTGTGACAGGAAAAGGTGCTTACCAGGGTGTTGTAGAAGAAAACTTCGTGATTAATGCAGTAGATATAACTGTAGCGGATTATGAAGCGATCGCAGTTACAACAGCAAAAGGAGTCTGCCCGGCTCTTCCGGGAACCGTCATTGCACATACCAACGTCGGTGATCAGGTACTGGATGTACAATGGGATGAAATCAGTGCAGAACAGTTAAAACAGATCGGAACCTTTAGCACGGGCGGAACCGTGGTTGACACCAATGCACGCATCACAGCAGAAATAACTGTAACTGCCGTAATAGGTGTGCAGCAGGTATCCGTGGCAACAGCAAAAGGGACAACACCTTCCATGCCGGAAACAGTAACTGTATACTACAGCAACGGTGAAAAACAGCAGCAGGAAGTTGTATGGGATCTTGCAGATGCAGATTTCAGGAATCCTGGAATCGTAGAAGTTTACGGAACAGTTGGAAAAGCAGTTACTAGGGAAACTGTACTTCAGGCAAAAGCGTCGGTCCGTGTGGCAGATGTGACAGCAGATGCAAACAATACACCGACCGATACAAACCTGGCACTGAATGCAGACGGTTCCTCTAAAACAAGAGAATGGCCAAGGACTTTCGCATATTTTTCATCTTCCAACGATCTTGTATATAATGCAGTTGATGGAAATAAAAATTTTGACAGCACATCCGGCAAGAAAATCTGGTGTGACTGGGAAAGCGGCAAATATCATACCAACGCAGATGCAGCCGTAGGAGACTCCGATCATCTGCCGTTTGTGATCAGTGCCTTCGGAAAAGAAGATTCCACCGCAGATTCAGATCAGAAGAAATATACCGTAAATAAAGTTTCCATTGGATTTATGGAAGAAGATGGAAGTGCAGCAAACAAAGTCAGACTTCCAAAAGATTACAAGATCGAGTATTACAGTGCGAACGACGGTGTGATCCCGGCAAACAGACTGGGCAACGATTCTGCAAACAGCTGCAGCAATATCAAAGGCTGGGGAGCAGACAACCCTCTGAAAGCACACACCGGCTGGACAGAAGTAGCATATGTCGGCGGCAAACCATCCGTACCGTCTCTTGCAAATTTCAAAGAGATGGTCAATGTAGAATTTGAAGCAGTTGAAACCACAGCGATCCGTATCACCCTGACGCCGCAGGACAACAACTGGACCGGACTGGAAGAATATGAAGTATACTATACCCCGATCGAGAAATATGGAGATTACGAAGTAACTTCTATTAAAGTGGACGGACAGGAAGTACTGGCACAGTTTGATGCAGATACAAAGACCCTAAATCTGGATGCCAGATCAGGTGTGATCACAGCACAGGCAACAAACAATGCATCCGTAACGGTTCTGGATGCCGTAAACGGAACTGCAAAAGTGCTCTTCCGGCCGGAGAACGGCGATGAAAACAAAGCACAGGAATACACCGTAAACTTTAAACAGAGTGAAACACCGGAAGAGGATCACAGCAAAGATGGATTAAAAGCAGTGATTGATCTGGCAGAAAAACTGAATGCAGAAAATTATACGGCAGAAAGCTATGCAAAACTGACCGCAGCACTGGCAGCAGCAAAAGAAGTCTGCGATGCAGAAAATGCAACCGTGGAAGAAATAAGTGCACAGATCAGTGCAATCTCGGATGCAATCAAAGGACTGGAAAGTGCAGACAAGGCGGCAAATGAAGATCTGAAAAAACAGCTGGAAGAAAAGACAAAGCAGCTGGAAGATAAAGAGAGAGAACTGGCAGCAGCAACAGAAAATGTGACAACACTTCAAGATAAAATCAAAGATGCACAGGATCAGCTGGCTGCACTGGAAGGTACGTCAGCCGAAGAAAAAACAGCTCTTGAAAAACAGATCGAAGCACTTCAGGGGAAATTGAATACAGCAAGGGCAGAAGTCCTGACACTGAGCGGCGAAAAAGCTTCTCTGGAAGAAGAAAAAGCAGCTCTGCAGGCAGAACTGAAGAAAGTTCAGGATCAGGCAGCAAAAGACAGTGCAGAAGCTGAGGCAGCAATCAAAAAGGCTCAGGAAGAAGCCCGGAAAGCAAGAGAAGAGATTGAAAAACTGAAAGATTCTCTGACACTGAAAAACGGTGATACCGTTACCGCAGGTGGCGTACAGTACCGTGTAACCGATGCGGCAGCCAAGACAGCAGAAGCATATGGCACTGCAAAGAAGAACATCAAGACCATCAACGTGACAGCAACGGTAACCATCAAAGATGTGACATGCAAAGTGACTGCAATTGCAGATCAGGCATTTGCCGGCCAGAAGAAAGCCACCAAAGCCGTGATCGGTGCAAACGTAACGAAGATCGGCAAGAAAGCATTCTATGGTGACAGCAGACTTAAGAGCATCACTGTGAAGGGCAAAAAGCTGAAAATGGTCGGTAAGCAGGCACTGAAAGGCATCAACAAACATGCAGTGGTTCGCGTACCGAAAGCAAAGAAAAAGGCATACAAAGCACTGTTCAAAGGAAAAGGACAGAAAAAAAGCGTAAAAGTAAAGTAGTAAAGTAATAAAAATGAAATCAGCCATTTGATGTATGCGACAGAAAATGCAGGGTTATCAAAGAAATAAAAGGTGTTGCCGATGATGACCGCCAGATTCTGTCTGGTTAAAATGACCGCCGGACTTTTTAAGAGTCCCGGCGGTCATTTTTTTCGATTTTATTGCTGTCAGAGCCAATCGAACAGCCAGAAGCAAATGCACTCCGGCAGGGACAGAATAAAAAATAAAATAAAAAAACAAAAAAATTAAAAAAAACACTTGCATTTTGAAAAGAAAGATGATATATTAATGGAGCTGACGAAAACAGCAGAAAATAAAACAGAAAACGATGCGTGGCTCAGCTTGGTAGAGCGCTACGTTCGGGACGTAGAGGTCGCAGGTTCAAATCCTGTCGCATCGATTCCTTGGCAGGGGCGAGTCGAAAAATCTGGAAAGATTTTCGGCTTCTTTTTTTATTCTATGAGAGAATTGTGGGAGTACGAAGTACGGAACAATTCGTATGGATTCTTTTGACTCCAACATCATTTTGTAAATGAAAAACAGCAGTTGCATTTGTTTGAAATAAAATTCAAACAGATGCAACTTTTTTCTGTTTTTCGAAGTCTAATAAAAGCAGACGGTCATTCTGAGCATTTGCAGCTTACGGTGATTTTGTATCCATCAATGAGCGGGAAAAGTTATTTTTTGACATTCGTGTATAGTGATTACTTGTTGAAATAAGCGGATATAACGTGATATAATAGGAACGTTTCAGGAAAAATTAAGAAACAGAAGCAAAAACTAAGAAATAAAATGGCTATACGAGGAGAAAAAAAGATGAAAAGAAACATGGCTGAAAAGCTGACAGCATCTATTCTTGCAGCGGTCCTGACCTTTGGTATGATGGCACCGCAGACGGCAATGACCGCAGAGGCAGCAGCAAAGAGCACGCTTGAAAAAGATGTTCAGAAACTTGTAAAGAAGAGCAAAGCAAAGAAAGAAAAGACACAGAAAAAGAAGCTGAAAAAACTGTTCCAGTATGTGGAGAAAAATTACGGCTATGCAAGGGCGATCGGCTTTAAAAACAGCAGAGGCTGGGAGAAAACATTTGCGGCAGAGATGATCAAAAACAAAAAGGGCAGCTGCTATCATTTTGCAGCCCTGTATGCATTTCTGGCAAAAGAATCCGGTGTGCAGGCAAGGATCTGCCTTGGCAGGACCAACGGCTTTAATAAAGCAAGATGGCAGGATCATGCATGGTGTGAAGTAAAAGTCGGAAAGAAATGGTATATCTGTGATCCGAACATGGATAAATTTGCAGCAAACAGCAAAGGCAAATATTTTATGAAGACGGTTTCCTCCATGAAATCAACGTTCAAAAAATCAAAAACGATCAAAGTAAATTTTTAAGAAAAGGAAGAGCAAATGAAGAAAATCAAAACACTGATCGCAGCAGCAGTTCTGGGACTTGGCGTTACCGTAAGCAGCATTTCACCGGCAGCAGTTTCCATGCAGACGGCAGAAGCAGCCACGGTAAAACAGGGACTTGTAAAAGTGAAAAACAAGTATTATTACTATAATGCAAAAGGGAAAAAAGTAAAGAACAAATGGGTTACAGTGAAAGTAAAGGGCAAAAAGCAGAAATATTATTTCAATAAAAAGGGAGCTGCCCTGACCGGGACTGCGGCAGTGAAGAACCGTCTTTACTGTTTCGACAAAAAAGGCAGACTGAATCAGAAGAAGAGCAAAAAACTGGCAACTTACCGGCAGAATTCCGATTTTGCAGGGCTGAAAGCACTGATCGGCGAGCCGAAAAAGGCAGAATATTTTGACAGCTGTATGGGAGCCGGCATGGACGGCATCTTAAAATATCAGGGATTTATCGTGTATACCTACAAAGAGAACGGCAAAGAGATCATTCAGGGCTTTGAATGATCCGGCGGAGGTAGAAAATGGTATTCAGTTCCCTTGTATTTTTATGTATCTTTTTGCCGATTGTATTTTTAGGACATACGATTCTTCCGGGGATCCGTGCGAAAAACGCCATGCTTCTGCTGGCAAGTCTGGTGTTTTATGCATACGGGGAACCGGTTTATGTAGTGCGGATGATCGCATCTGCACTGTGTAATTATTTGTTTGCACTTTGGATCGAACGGTTTCAAGATCAGAAGAAATGGATCGTCAGTGTGGCGGTGATCCTGAATCTCGCACTTCTGGTGATCTTTAAATATGCAGGCTTTCTTACAGAGAGCGTGAATACGATGTTCGGGACGGGATTTCCAGTTCCGGACATCCGTCTGCCGATCGGTATTTCCTTTTTCACGTTTCAGGCGATGTCCTACGTGATCGATGTGTACCGTGGGGCAAACAAAGCTCAGAAAAATTTTGGAAAAGTGCTTTTGTACATATCCTTTTTCCCACAGCTGATCGCCGGTCCGATCGTCAAATATCACGATGTTGAGCAGGAAATCGAACACCGGACGCAGAGTGCCGATGGCGTAGCAAGAGGTATCCGCCGTTTTATTGCTGGTCTGTCAAAAAAAGTCCTGATCTCAAATGTGATGGGCATGACAGCAGATGCACTTTTTGGAGCAGCGGCCGGGACGCTCGGGGCAGCGACTGCATGGGTGGGAGCACTTTCCTATTTATTCCAGATTTATTTTGATTTCAGCGGCTACAGCGATATGGCGATCGGACTTGGATGGATGTTCGGATTTCATTTCAAGGAGAATTTCAACTATCCTTACAGTTCGACCAGCATCCGGGAATTCTGGAGAAGATGGCATATTTCCCTGTCCAGCTGGTTTCTGGAATATCTCTATATTCCGCTTGGCGGCAACCGAAAAGGCAAAGTGCGTACCTGCATCAATAAATTTATCGTATTTTTGTGTACCGGTATCTGGCATGGAGCCAACGTAACCTTCCTGTTCTGGGGCATTTATCATGGATGTTTCCTGATGCTGGAAGAATTTGTGCCGTTTTTCCGAAAAGAAGGCGGAAAGATCAAAACCGCAGTGATGCGTATTTATACGCTGCTTGTCGTTTGCATCGGTTTTGTCTTTTTCCGGGCAGATACGATGACACAGGGCGTGCAGTGGGTAAAAGCCATGTTTACCGGATTTTCAACGGGAGCGGCATCGACAAGCCTGGCACTGCAGCAGCTCACACCACTTTATCTTGTAACCTTTACAGTGGCATGCATTGCCTCCTTTCCGGTTTTTGAAAAGTGGAAAAGCGATGGCAGATATCAGGCATTCTATAACAATATGGCTTTTGTATGCAGTATCGTCGGACTTGTTTTATGCATGTTAAGTCTTGCGGGCGGCACGTACAATCCGTTCATTTATTTCAGATTTTAGGAGGAACTTATGAAGAAAAAAGGAAACATGATCTATGTCGGATTTTTCTTTGTTCTGTGTCTGATCCCAAGTGTCGGTATGCTGCTTCCGCAGACCCAGGGCAGTGCCACGGAGAACCGCAAACTTGCCATCTGGCCGCAGCTTCGCACGGAAGAAGGATGGAATACCGATTTCCTCTCCGAGGCAGGAGAATATTTCCAGGATCACTTTGGATTCCGTCAGCAGCTTGTCACGGCAAATGCACTGATAAATGGAAAAATATTTGGTGTATCCACAGCCGACGGCGTGATCCAGGGCAAGAACGGCTGGCTGTATTATAAAGATTCCTTAAGCGATTACCTTGGCACAGAGCCGATGAGCGAACGGGCACTTTTCAATGTAGCACATACGCTCAGTATGATGCAGGATTATACAGAAAAAAGCGGAGCGAAATTCCTTTTTACGATCGCTCCGAATAAAAATACGCTGTACGGTGAAAATATGCCGTACTACGACAGCATGATCGTTTCAGAAGATAAAAACATGGACCGGATCGAAGCGTATCTGGAAAAAGAAAATGTGAATTATGTCAATCTGAAAGAGATCTTGGAAAGTTCGGATGAAGTGCTTTATCACGAACGCGACTCGCACTGGAACAACAAAGGTGCGGCACTGGCAGGGGATGCACTGATGACAGCTCTTGACAAAGAGCATACGGATTATACGCAGGAAAGCTATGAAGAGTGCGTGGACTTTACCGGGGATCTCGATGAGATGCTCTACCCGCTGGCACTGACCGAAGAAAAAGAGATTTATTACGACAAGGCAGATGTCTTTGCCTATGTCGGGGAAGTGGAGAGCAATTTTGATCCGAAGATCACAACGGTAAATCCGGGCAGCACGGGAAGTCTGGTGATGTACCGCGATTCCTTTGGAAATGCGATCCTTCCGTTTTTTGCAAACAGCTATGCAAACGCCTACTTTTCCAGAGGTATCCCTTATCAGATGACCGATCTTGCGGAGCATCAGGCCGATACTGTGATCGTGGAGCGTGCAGAGCGATTTCTGCCGGAAATGGCAGAAAATCCGCCGCAGATGGAGGCACCGCAGCTGACGGTCGGAGCAGTTATGGAGCCGGAAATGGAAGAAAATGCACGGGGCACAGTCACCGCAGAAGTGCAGGGAGATTTGGTTAAAGTCAGCGGTCTTGTGGATGAGGCGATTCTGGATACGGATTCCAGGATCGCAATTCGCAGAAACGGGGGCGATACCTTTGAAGCATTTCCGCTGACACTTGGGCAGGAAGACGGAAGCAGCTCAGATTATGGATTCCTTGCTTATTTTGCAGCAGACAGCTGGATGCAGGATCAGGAACAGATCGAGGTTCTGATCGAAAAAGACGGAATCTGGATCTTGGTCGGAACACAGAGTTTATAAAAGGTAAATGTGAGATGAGTCCCGCTTTTGCAGGCGGAAAGTAAGAATGCCCGAGACATTCTTGAACAGATGTAAAACAGAAGAAAAGGAGAAACACAATGAGAAGAAAATGGATGGCAGCACTTTGCGTAGCATCTCTGTCAATGGCTATGATGACAGGATGTGGAAATGGCAGCACACAGGAAACAGCAAAAGAAACACAGACAGAGACGCAGACACAGGCAGAAACACAGAGCGAAACACAGACAGAGACGGCATCCGAGACGGAAAAAGCCACTGAGACGGAAAGCGAAACAGCCAAAGCAGAAAAAGCAGCCGAGACAGAAGCAAAAGAAAAGACCATGTATGTATCCGGCGATGTGTATATGCGTGAAGCAGCAGACAAGGATGCAAAAGCAGTGACCGTTCTGGCAACCGGAAAAGAAATTACTGTTCTCGGAGAAGAAGGCGACTGGTATCAGGTCAAAGTCGATGACAAAGAAGGTTATGTAGTTAAGAAATATATCACCGATTCGAAAGAAGAGGCAGAAGCAGCTGCCAAAGCAAAACAGGATGCAGAAGAAGCTGCGGCAGCTCAGCAGGCAGCAGAAGCAGCAGCCCAGCAGGCGGCAGAACAGGCAGCCCAGCAGGCAGCTCAGCAGGCTTCACAGTCCGCAGGCAGCACGGCAGGCGGCAAGACGGAAGTGAGCCGTCAGGCTTATGATGACTGCGACGGAAGCGGTCATGGTTACTACGAGATCACGTATTCTGACGGAAGTACGGCGATTGAAGAGTACTAAAGTGTCTGACGGAAAGCACAGAGCATGATCAGGAAAGGAAAGATAAAGATGAAAAGCGAAAGAAGAAAAGCAGGTTTTATAAAGATGCTGCTTCTGGTGCTGACATTGGCAGTATTTATGCCGGTAAGTGCAAATGCGGCACCAAAAACAAATCAGTGGGTAAACAAAGGCGGATATCGCTATTACTACAATCAGAAGGGCAAAAAAGTAAAGAATAAAGTAAAGCAGATCGGAAAATTCAGGTATTCGTTTGATAAGAAGGGAAGAATGCAGACCGGCTGGCAGATTTTCGGCAGCAAAAAAGCATATTTTTCCAAGAAGAGCGGAAGAATGCAGGTCAATAAAAAAGTAGACGGTGTCAAGATCGGAAAAAGTGGCTATGTAAAACGGAGCAAGACGGAGCTGAAGGAACAGAAAGCCCTGGAGAAAGCCAAGCAGATTCTTGCTAAGATCACAACTTCTAAAATGAGTAAGAGCCAGAAGCTTTACGCAGCTTTTCAGTATATGACAAGCCGTGCGAATTTCAGTTACCGTACCTGGAGAGGATTCTCTGTGTATGACGGATGGGAATACGACTATGCCCTGGAAATGTACGAAAAGAGAGCCGGGAACTGCTACAATTTTGCATGTGGATTTGCCATGCTCGCCAAAGCAATCGGCTATCAGCCACAGGTCATTGCCGGCCGTGTCCCGGGCGGCGTAGATGGTGCACCGGATGGGTTTACCAGACATTCTTTGGTCAAGATCAACGGACTTTACTATGATCCGGAGGCACAGTTTGACGGTTGGGCAAGGGGCGTTTACGGACTTGGCTATTATCCGATGTATCTGCAGATTCTTTCTATCCGCAGCATTTAGAAATTATGAAAAAACAAAGAAGAACATATCAGATCCGCTTGCTGATTCTGATTCTGCTGTTTGGACTGATGTTTCATCCCACCACGGTCAGTGCAGCAGCAAAATCAAAACAGTGGATAAAAAAAGGTTCTTATCGTTACTATTATGATAAGAATGGAAAGAAAGTAAAAAACAAAGTCAAAAAAATCGGAAAGCACAGGTATTCGTTTGATGAAAAGGGCAGAATGCAGACCGGCTGGAAGGTTTTTGGCAGCAAAAAAGCTTATTTTTCCAAAAAGAGCGGAAAAATGCTGACAAACAAAACCGTAAGCGGCATCAAGATCGGCAAAAGCGGTTATGTAAAACTGACGAGGAGCGAATTATCCGGGCGGACAGCGATGGAAAAAGCCAACGCCATCCTGAAAAAGATCACAAACTCCGGCATGACAAAACGGGAAAAGCTTTACGCTGCTTATAACTACATGAGCGGTGGAGGTGGGTTTTATTACTGCACCTGGAGAGCATTTCAGGTATACGATGGTTGGGAATATGATTATGCCACGGAGATCTATGAAAAACGGGGCGGGAACTGCTACAATTTCGCATGTGGATTTGCTATGCTCGCAAAGGCGATCGGCTATGATGCCCAGGTAGTCAGAGGACGCGTTCCGGGCAGGAGAGATGGGGCAGCGGACGGCATGACCAGACACGCCCTGGTAAGGATTGACGGACTTTACTACGATCCGGAGGCACAGTTTGCCGGCTGGGCAAGAGGAATCTGCGGAAGTGCGTACTATCCGATGTATCTGCAGATTCTTTCTATCCGAACTATCTAAAATAAAAAGTATTTTACACAGACAGACCGAAAAACAGAAAAATAAAAACGACTTTCCGAATGGAAAAACCATAGCGGAAAGTCGTTTTTGTTTTTTTCCTTTTGTTTAAAGAGTTTACGCAAGAAAAGCTTTTACTTTCTTGTAGATGCTCTCTGCATCCAGACCGTATTTTTTCACCAGCTGTACTGCAGGACCGGACTCGCCGTATACATCGTTGACACCGATTTTCAATACCGGAGTCGGATAGTTTGCACAGAGTGTGTCGCATACCGCACTGCCGAGTCCGCCGATGATGGAGTGTTCTTCAACGGTAACCACTTTTTTGCATTCTTTTGCGGAAGCGACTACCAGCTCTTCGTCGAGCGGTTTGATCGTGTGGATGTTGATGACTTTGGCATTGATGCCGTCTGCTGCGAGCATTTCTGCGGCCTGCATGCTTTCATAAACTTCCAGACCGGTTGCAAAGATCGCAACATCGCTGCCTTCACGAAGGACAACACCTTTGCCGAGCTCAAATTTATAGGTACTCTCATCATTGAATACCGGGATTGCCAGACGGCCGAAACGCATATAAACCGGACCGACATATTCATAAGCAGCTTTTACGGCAGCTTTTGCTTCCACATCATCGGCAGGGTTGATGATCACCATGCCCGGGATCGTACGCATCAGGGCAATATCTTCGTTGCACTGATGTGTAGCACCGTCTTCGCCGACAGAAATACCGGCGTGTGTAGCACCGATCTTGACATTCAGATGCGGATAGCCGATGGAATTGCGGATCTGTTCAAAAGCACGGCCTGCTGCGAACATGGCAAAAGAACTTGCAAACGGGACTTTTCCGGTGGCAGCAAGACCGGCTGCAACGCCCATCATATTGCCCTCTGCGATACCGCAGTCGATGTGTCTTTCTGGGAATACTTTCTGGAAAATAGCGGTTTTGGTAGCTCCGGCAAGGTCGGCATCCAGTACAACCAGATCTTCATGTTCTTTTCCGATTTCAACAAGAGCATTTCCGTAGCTCTCTCTTGTAGCGATTTTCTTTACTTCTGACATAATGCTTCACCTGCTTTCTCAAGTTCTTCCATAGCGAGTTTGTACTGTTCATCGTTTGGAGCAACACCATGCCAGGAAGCCTGATCTTCCATGAAGGAGACTCCTTTTCCTTTGATGGTCTTTGCGATGATGGCAGTCGGCTGTCCTTTTACGGTGCGAGCCTCATCAAAAGCCTGTTTCAGTGCATCAAAGTCGTGCCCGTCTACGTTGATCACATGGAAACGGAACGCTTCGAATTTTTTGTCGATCGGGTAAGGAGAGTTTACATCGTCGATCTTACCGTCAATCTGCAGACCGTTGTTGTCTACGATCACAACCAGGTTGTCCAGTTTTCTGTGGGCTGCAAGCATGGCTGCCTCCCATACCTGTCCTTCCTGGATCTCGCCGTCACCAAGCAGTGTATATACACGGTAATCATCGCCGGAGAGTTTGGCAGAGATTGCCATACCAACGGCAGCGGAAACACCCTGTCCAAGAGAACCGGTTGACATATCAACACCAGGGATATGTTTCATATCCGGATGACCCTGAAGATAAGAACCAATGTGACGCAGTGTCTTTAAATCTTCCACCGGGAAATATCCACGGTTTGCAAGAGCTGCGTAATAACCAGGTGCAGCATGTCCTTTGGAAAGGACGAAACGATCGCGATCCGGTTTTTTCGGATTTTTCGGATCTATATTTAATTCTTCAAAAAAAAGATAACTGTAAATGTCTGCTGCGGATAAAGAACCGCCCGGATGACCGGATTTTGCAGAATAAACGCCGGTGATTGCACCTTTGCGGATTTCATTTGCAGTTTTCATAAGCTCTGACTTGTTCATGGTGTCCTCCTAATTCAGTATTTTGTACCAAAAACGCCCTGCGGGCGTAACAATAACCGGAGTTCATTATAAACAAGGAAACAGGGTTCGTCAACAATTCTTCACAAGAATGTACACACTTTCCTGCTGTTTTGTTTAGAATGTTTGGAAATGATTTAGAATTTCATAACAATACTTTCACCGTTCGAACACACTTTATTCACAGAATGCCGTTATGATAGTACTTGTACAAAGGTTCATTCCTTTTTTACATATATTTCATTTTTTCTCTTTCCTAATGCCAGACTTGTAACAAGTCTGGCTTCCTTTTTATTTCACAAAAAATAGGGTTTTGCACAGGGCTTTCTTGTGTTATAATAAAAAAAGCGTAAAACAACGATACCGGGAGCACAAAGCACAGAATGATTCACAGGTATCATAACATCAAAAAGCAGGAGGAACAAATATGCAGGTATTATATAAAGATGAAGAAGGATTTCTGGCAGTTATGGAAGTGACCAAAGCTGCCTATATTGAAGACGAAGAACTCATGGAGATCTGCGGCCCGGAGGAAGACATCGCAGTTGCCATCGATGCAAAATCAGCAGAAAAAGCGATCCGTGAGCTGTATGCTAACGGCAAGGCAGATTTAAGTGCCTATGAATATCAGGACAGAGACTTTGATGACGACGATTTTGATGATGATGACGAAGACGATGAGGATGACCTGTTTGATCGCATGATCGATATGGATTTCCGTACCCTTGGCAAAGATGGCGTGATCTTCAGAGACGACGAATAATCCGGGGTGATCATTTTGGATAAGAAAAAAAGAGTTCAGGATTCTATGACAGAGCAGACGTATCTTCTGATGCACCGCCATATCAATGGATATGGAAGGCTTTTCGGCGGACAGCTGATGCAGTGGATCGATGAACTGGCAGGGATCGTTTCCATGCGGCATGCGGGAGGACGGATCACGACGGCCAGCATTGACAACCTCAACTTCAAAGCCGGAGCTTATTTAAATGATACGATCGTTCTGATCGGACGTATCACTTATGTGGGACGCACTTCGATGGAGGTACGTGTCGATACTTATGTCGAGGATCTTGAAGGAATGCGTCGCGTGATCAACCGTGCCTATGTGGTGATGGTGGCGATCGACGAGGAGGGACATGCAGTGGAAGTCCCGGGACTGATCGTTGAGAGCGAGAGTGAAAAGGCAGAGTGGGAAGCAGGACAGAAACGCTATGCACTCCGCAAACAGAGACGCAGAGAAGGTTTTTAGAAGAAAAAGGACGGAAGCAGGATTATGAAGACAATCACAGCGAACATAAAAGAAGGGATCGACCAGGAGATCATTACAGAAGCCGGCGGCATCTTAAAAGACGGCGGTCTTGTGGCGTTTCCGACGGAGACGGTATACGGACTTGGCGGCAATGCACTGGATGAACAGGCGGCGGAGAAAATTTACGCTGCGAAGGGAAGACCTTCCGACAATCCTCTTATCGTACATATTGCAGAATTTGAAGCATTAAACAAAATTGCGGCAGAAATTCCAGAAGAAGCAAAAATGCTGGCGGATGCCTTCTGGCCGGGACCGCTTACGATGATTTTTCAAAAGACGGATCTGGTTCCGATGGGGACGACAGGCGGATTGAATACGGTCGCAGTGCGTATGCCGGATCATCCGGTGGCACTGGCATTGATACGGGCAGCGGGCGGTTATATCGCAGCACCGAGTGCCAACACTTCCGGAAGGCCAAGTCCGACCTGTGCGGCACATGTGCAGGAGGATCTGGACGGCAGGATCGAGATGATCCTTGACGGAGGTCCGGTAGGGATCGGGCTGGAGTCTACGATCGTAGATTTGAGCGAGGGCGTTCCGACGATCCTGCGTCCGGGCTATATCAATCAGCAGATGTTAGAAGAAGTGATCGGAAAGACGGAGATCGACCGTGCGATCCTCTCGGATGACAGCGGCATCAAACCAAAGGCACCGGGCATGAAGTACCGTCACTATGCACCGAAGGCAAGTCTGACGATCGTTGAGGGAGAGCAGGAAAAGGTTACGGCAAAGATCAACGAACTGTTAAAAGAAGGAGAAGCGGCAGGCGAGAAGATCGGCGTGATCGCTTCAACGGAGACAGCAGCAGACTACCTGGGCGGAATTGTCCGCACGATCGGCAGCCGCAGCGATGAGCTTAGCATTTCACGCCATCTGTTTGGCATATTAAGAGATTTTGACACGCTTCAGGTGGATCGCATCTATTCAGAGAGTTTTGAGACACCGCAGATGGGGCAGGCGATCATGAACCGTCTGATGAAAGCAGCAGGCCATCAGGTGATGGAGGTATAGCCTATGAAGAAATACGACAGACTGATCTTTGTCAGCAACAGCGATACCTGCAGAGGACCGATGGCGGAAGCGATTCTGAAAAGCAAATTTCTGCTCTCAGAGCTGGAGGTGGAGTCCAGAGGACTTGTCGTGCTCTTTCCGGAGCCGGTCAATCAGAAAGCAGAAGCAATCCTGGCAAGCCACGGGCTGACCATGAAAGATCATACGGCGAAGATGCTGGAACAGGAAGATTTTGATGAGCGGACGCTGATCCTTGTGATGGAAGACGCTCTCAAACAGAGGATTTTCCAGGAGCATGAGAATGTTCAGAACACTTGGCAGCTTTCCGAATATATAAAAGAAGAAACTGATGTTACAGAACCGGTGGGCGGAAGTCTTGCGGACTACGGAGCCTGCTATGAGCTGCTTGACAGCATGATCAGCAGCCTGGTTGTTGTGTTGAATGAGGAGGAACTACTATGTTAGCACTTGGATGTGACCACGGCGGTTACGAACTGATGCAGGAAGTAAAGAAGCATCTGGAAAACAGAGGAATTGCATACCACGATTTCGGCTGCAGCAGCACAGAGTCGGTAGATTACCCGATCTACGGCAAAAAAGTGGCAGAGGCTGTTGCAAGAGGAGAATTTGAGAAAGGAATCCTGATCTGCGGAACCGGAATCGGTATTTCCATCGCAGCCAACAAGGTAAAAGGCATCCGTGCTGCACTTTGCACCGACTGCTTCTGTGCAGAGGCAACGAGACTGCACAACGATGCCAACATTCTGGCAATGGGCGGCCGCGTGGTAGGTCCGGGACTTGCCCTGAAGATCGTAGATACGTTCCTTGATACCCCATTTTCCGGGGATGAGCGTCACATCAGACGTATCGAAATGATCGAAGACAAATAAGAGAAAAGACAGGAAGTAAGAATGAGGAGAACGTTATGTCAAAAGTAAAAGTTATGGATCATCCGCTGATCCAGCATAAAATCGGGGTGATCAGAAGAAAAGACACCTGTAGCAAAGATTTCCGTACGATCATCAGTGAGATCGCAATGCTGATGTGCTATGAGGCAACCAGAGAACTGAAACTGACGGACGTAGAGATCGAAACACCGATCTGCACGGCAACCGTAAAAGAATTACAGGGTAAAAAACTGGCTGTTGTGCCGATCCTGAGAGCAGGTCTTGGCATGGTTGACGGTATGCTTTCCATCATTCCGTCCGCAAAGATCGGTCATATCGGTCTGTACCGTGATCCCAAAACACTGGAGCCGGTGGAATATTACTGCAAACTGCCGGCAGATTCTGAAGAGCGTGAAGTTTTTGTCGTAGACCCGATGCTGGCTACCGGCGGATCTGCAACCGCGGCGATCCAGATGCTCAAAGACAAAGGCGTAAAGCACATCCATTTCATGTGCATCATCGCAGCACCGGAAGGTGTAAAGAAGATGCAGGAATGTCATCCGGATGTGGATATGTACATCGGTGCATTGGATGAACAGCTCAATTCCCACGGCTATATCGTACCGGGACTTGGCGATGCAGGAGACCGTATCTTCGGCACAAAATAGACGTTGCCTGAGTCTGACGGAGAACGTCATTTGGAGGAAAGTATGGACAAAAGAACCGACTATATTTCCTGGGACGAGTATTTTATGGGGGTTGCACATCTTGCGGCACTCAGATCCAAAGATCCAAATACACAGGTTGGCTGCTGTATTGTGAGCGAGGATAATAAAATCCTGTCCATTGGATATAATGGATTTCCAAAGGGATGTTCTGATGATGAATTCCCGTGGAGAAGAGAAGGAGATCCGTACGATACCAAGTATTTTTATACAACGCACAGCGAACTCAATGCAATCCTCAATTACCGGGGAGGCAGCCTGGAGGGAGCAAAGCTTTATGTTTCGCTCTTTCCGTGCAACGAGTGTGCCAAAGCGATCATTCAGTGCGGGATCCGAACCGTAGTATACGACTGCGATAAATACGATGGTACGCCGAGCGTGCGTGCATCCAAACGTATGATGAATGCGGCAGGCGTGCGGTATTATAAATATCAGAAAACCGGAAGAAATATTGAAATTTCAGTATAATGTGACAAAAATGCCGCAGGACAATCTCATAGAGAAGAGAGGGTTCTGTGGCATTTTTCAGGAGGAAACTATGTATCTGGTAAATGCATTAAATGTAATTGACGAAGTCAAAAAAGCAGTCATTGGAAAAGATTCCTGCGTGGAAATGGTGATGATGGCCATTCTTGCGAGGGGACACATTCTGATCGAGGATATCCCGGGTGTGGGAAAGACCACGATGGCACTGGCATTTTCAAGGGCATGTGCCATGAGCCAGAACCGTGTGCAGTTCACACCGGATGTGCTGCCGGCAGATATCACAGGATTTTCCATTTACCGCAAGGACACCGGCAAATTCGAGTACCAGCCGGGGGCGGTGATGTGCAACCTGCTTCTGGCAGACGAGATCAACCGTACATCCCCGAAAACACAGTCCGCACTGCTGGAAGTGATGGAAGAAGGAAATGTGACGGTGGATGGCATTACAAGAGAAGTGCCGAAGCCGTTCATCGTCATGGCGACACAGAACCCGATCGGCTCATCAGGAACACAGATGCTGCCGGAATCCCAGCTGGACCGCTTTATGATCTGTATTTCCATGGGCTACCCGGATATCCGAAACGAAATTGCCATTTTAAAAGACCACAGAAGCGGCAGTCCGGTAGATCGCATTTCACCGGTGATCCAGATGAACGATCTGCTGACAATGCAGGAAGAAGTCGACAAAATCTTTATCCATGATGTGATCTACAATTATATTGCAGAGCTGATCGCAAAGACCAGACAGCATCCGATGCTGGAGCTTGGTGTAAGCCCACGAGGAACGATCGCTCTGGCGGGGATGATCAAGGCGGCTGCTTATCTGGCGGGAAGAAATTATGTCGTGCCAAACGATGTGGAGAAGGTATTTCTGGCAGTCAACCATCACCGAATCCGTTTAAACTCCAAGGCAAGAGCCAACCATGTGACAGCAGAAGGAGTTCTGGAAGAGATTTTCGCCGGCGTGGCAAAACCATCACCGAAAAAGAATTAGCGGAGGTATGGTATGATAAGAAAAGTATGGTATATGATATTGGTTCTTATCACGATATATCTGGAGATCATGTATGATAGCACCTGGATGCTTGCGATGCTGGCATTTGAATTGCTTCTGGCAGCAGTTATGTTTCTGATGTCCTGGTATCTTAAGCTGCATATCCGTGTATGGCTGGATATGAAAGTGCCGGTATCTGCAAAGAAACAGACGTTTGAGATGGAGCTTCATATAAAAAACAGCGGAGTGCTGCCGGTATCTACTGTATATACCATTCTGGAATGTGAGAACCGCAGCGGCGGATGCAGTGAAAAAAGGATCGTGAATGAGAGTGTGGCGGCAAAAGCGGAAAAAACGATAACAATCAGTGCAAAAGCAGATTACTGCGGCAAAATGGTCTTTTCACTCAAAAAAGTGCAGGTGAGTGATTATCTGCATCTTTTTGCAAGAAAGGTCAGAGTACGGTCTCAGATAAATGTTAATGTATTGCCTGATATCCACACGTTTCCGGTGGAGGTTTCCATGAAAACCAGAAATTTTCCGGTGGAAGGCGATGAATATGAGAAGGAGCGAAGCGGGGACGATCCGTCCGAGATTTTTCAGATCCGCGAATTCCGACCGGGAGACCGGATGCAGCAGATCCACTGGAAAAGCAGTGCAAGAAGCGGCGAGCTGATGACAAAAGAATACAGTATGCCGTGCGGCTGCAAGGTATTGTTTCTTTTGGAGCTTAGTCAGAAAGAAGGTGGTGCAAAAAGAGCAGATCACTTTTTTGAGCTGGCGGCTTCGCTTTGTTTTTCCATGCTTGAGGCAGAATGTCCGCATTTTGTGGCGTGGTACGATGAAAAAGAAGGACAGATCCGGCGTCATGCAGTGAAAAAAGAACAGGATCTCTACGAAATGCTGGATCTTCTGATGCGAACATCCTTTTATAAGCAGGAATATGATGTGAAAGCAGCTTATTTTTCCTCCTATCCGGAAGGAACTTACAGCACTGTTCTGATTCTGGACAAAGAAGGAAATCTGAAAAGAGACGAAGAAGATACCGTAACATTTGGAGAAGAGGAGTTGAAAGAGAGCCTCTCAGGCTTTGTATTGGAAGTGTAAGATATGAAAAAAAGAAAAAAAGATACAGGCCTCTCTTTGCAGGCAAGTATCTCCGAAAAAGAAAAGAGAACGGTAACATCCGGATTTCTTGCGATCGTTCCGGTCTGCTATATGATCCTTGGTGTTTTCGGATGGATGAAGACGGCTCTTGGAATCATAAACGTTGTGTATGATGCGGATCTGCTGTATGGTGTGCTGCTGGCAGCCGGGATCTGGATGGGCATACTCTATCTGATGAAAAAAAGGCAGTTTCTGCTGCTTTTGCTCACACTGGCGGTCACGGCCATTCTTGTGTGGATGCGTTTTTCCGTGATCCTGGAAGGATTCTCGGAGATCAGCAGGGTTTTCCAGTCCGGAATGACAGTGCCTGGGGGTGTTTATCAGGGGATCGGTAGTGAATATGAGATCACCTGTGCCCTAATCGTGGTCGTTTTTTTGTTGTATGATCTGTTTTTTATCTGTCTGAGCACAGAAATCGGCAAATATCTGGCGGTCTTACTTCTGGTGCTTCCATTCTGTGCGGCATTTGTTTTCGGACAGGTTCCGGATGGCATGGGGACATTCTGCATGCTGCTGTGTGCACTGGGACTGATCGCATCCTCCGCAGAAGAACACGACAGGCAGCGAAATGGCAGTGCTTTCTTTCTGGGGATTCTATCGCTGCTGTTGCTCCTGATCGGATTTTCAGCCGGAAAATCCCTTCTGGAGCCGCTTTTTGAGGGAAAAGAACAGACGAGAGCCAGGATCCAGCAGACGTCCTTTATAAAAGAGATCGAGAAATGGACGGCTCCGCTTCAGAGCCAGATGCCACAAATAGCATCCGGCGGCGTGAGCGAAGGTACGATCAACGATGCTGATTTTTTCCTGAATACAGGCGAAGTGCTTTTTTCAGTCAGCCAAGATCAGCAGCCGCAGGGCAGCCTCTATCTGAAAGTATACACCGGTACGAAATACTCGAATACCAGGTGGAAAGCAAACGACGATCCGGAAGAGAAAGCAGAAATTTTCTGCCAGAGAGCGGCAGCCTGGTCGAATACACAGGGATATGATGGGGCAGTCCGTCTGACAGTTGGCTTTCCACAGGGGAAAAGCGATGCCAGTCATCCCTACGCTCCTTATTTTTCCCAGGGTATGTCTGATGACGGCACAGAAAAGGAATATCGTTATTATCCAATCGAGAGAATTGCATATCTTTTCACTGAACCGGCTGACAGCCTGACGGACGATTACCGCGACTATGTGTATCAGCATTATCTGAATTATCCGACAAAGGGAACAGAGCGGATGCAGCAGTTTGTGGCGGACAATCCAGGGGCGGATATCGAGGAAATCTGCAATATCGTGCGGACGTTTCTCGATGAGAGTGCTGTTTATAATCCACAGGTCGGACGTTTTCCGAAAAATCAGAATTTTGCAGAATATTTCCTGTTTGAAAAACACGAAGGGTACTGCGTGCATTTTGCGACGGCAGCTGTGCTTCTGATGCGGATGTACGGCATCCCGGCACGTTATGCGACCGGATTTGCCATTCCGGCAGCTGATTTTGACTGGCAGGATGGAGCCGGATGGCTCGCAAATGTAGAAGACAGCAGGTCACATGCCTGGGCAGAAATTTATACGGACTACTATGGCTGGATTCCATTTGAGACAACGCCGTCCTATGATTCCGGTGCAGATTTATCCTACTATGGCGAAAGTCCGCAGGAAAAACAGCAGACAGAGAGCATGGATACAGAAGATGGAACGCAGAACAACGATAAAAATAACGAGCAGACTCCGGATACGAGGAAACAAAATGCAGACCAGAGCAACGATTCTGACAGCAAAAACGGATATGGTGCAAATGGCATGAATGGAAGTCTTTCGGGCACACAGACAGGGATCGTATCGATCGCAGCCGTTCTTCTGTCTCTGATCTTTGCAGGGCTGATCCTGTTTGCAAGGCGGACGATCCGACTTCGCGGACGCAGCGGCGAAAATGCACAGGAGATTTTCAGGGATTTCTATGAAGTGCTCGTTTTTGCCGGAATGCCGCAGGGACTGGACTGCATGAAAGACGGATTTACGGCGAAGGTCTGTGAACAGTTCCAGTGGCTGAACAAAGAAGAACTTGATCAGGCGATGGACATTGTGATGCGGGCAAACTTTGCGGGTGATCCGGTGACAAAAGAGGAAACCATGCAGCTGAGGGGACTTTATCGTTACACCTGCCGTATGGCTTTGAAGGGCATGAGCCGCAAAAAGAAGTTTCTTTTCCGCTTTATCAAAGCATATGCTTAAAACTGACCCTGTAAAAATGCTGAATATTGTCTGTTTTTTAAATGACAAAAAAAGCTTATACTGAACAGCAAGAAAAAACAGGAAGGTGAAAGTTTGGAAGTTGACTTCCAAATCTGCCATTATTGACGCAGCAAGTGCGTCATGAAGGAGAAAAGTATGAACGAAAAGAAAAGTACAAACTGGACAGCAAAGAAACTGGCAATCAATGCTCTGGCGATCGCACTTGTCTGTGTATCGACCATGGTGATCCAGATCCCGATCCCGCTTGGTTACATGCATCTTGGGAACTGCTGCATTCTGCTGGTTAGTGTTTATTTTGGAAATATGACCGGAATGCTGGCAGGCGGCATTGGCTCCTGTCTGGCAGATCTGCTCAGCGGCTATACACAGTGGATCATTCCGACACTGATCATCAAAGGGATCATGGGACTTGTGATCGCTATGATCGCTTATCGCGAAGGCGAAGAGATCCGTATGATGCGTCTCCGTACATTTCTCGGAGCAGCGGCAGGTATCGTGATCATGATTGCAGGCTATACGTTTGCAGGATGCTTCCTTTACGGCGGCATGGCAGCAGGTTTTGCCCAGATCCCGGGACTGACCACAGAAGGTGTGATCGGACTGTTGCTGTTCTATGTGATCGGATTTGCATTTGAAAAAGCTAAAATTCCGGTATTTATCAAACGACTTGCGTAGGAAAGGTGAAATATGTCTCACAACAATCAGAAAAAAATTGCAGTGATCAATGATTTCTCAGGATTTGGCAGATGCTCGATAGCAGTAGCACTGCCAATTCTCTCTGTTATGAAGGTGCAGTGCTGTCCGCTGCCGACCTCCATTTTTTCCAACCACACGGGTTTTCCAAGCTACTTTTTCGAAGACTATACTTCCCGCATGGTTCCTTATATGCAGGAATGGAAAAAACTGGATCTTCATTTTAACGGGATCTGTTCCGGATTTTTAGGTTCCAAAGAACAGATCGAGATTGTAAAAAAGTTTTTTAAAGAGTTTAAAACAGAAGAAACACAGATCATCGTTGATCCGGTAATGGGCGATTATGGAAAACCATATCCGACCTACACAGAAGAAATGTGCGGTGAAATGAAAAAACTGGTCGAGTTTGCCGACATTCTCACACCGAATGTCACAGAAGCCTGCGTGCTTACCGATACACCGTACAAAGAAAAATGGAAGATCGAAGAAATCCAGGAAATGGCAGAAAAGATCCACAAGATGGGACCAAAAAAAATCGCCATCACCGGTATCGTCCAGGGCGGATTTATTGCAAACTTCTGTTACGAAGAAGGGCAGCAGCCGAAAGTGCTGCGTACCCACAAAGAAGGAACACAGCGTTCCGGAACCGGCGATATCTTTGCATCCATCATCGCAGCCGATGCCGTCAACGGAGTGCCGTTTTATAAATCCGTGAAGAAAGCTTCCGATTTTATCAAAAAATGTATTATCCGCTCACAGGAACTGGATATTCCGCTGACAGACGGCGTATGTTTTGAAGAAGTTTTAGGAAAATTAAAAACAGACTGAAAGGAATGCTGCATTATGAAAAAAGAAATGACGATTTTCTATGAAGTACACGATAATATCTATGTAAATCTCACCAATAAATGTCCATGTGCCTGTACCTTCTGCCTGCGTCAGACCAGAGATCACATGGAAAATTCCCATGTTTTGTGGCTGGAGCATGCACCATCTTTTGAAGAAGTGCAGGAAGCCATGAAAGCCGTAGATTTTTCAAAATATAAAGAAGTGGTATTCTGTGGATTCGGCGAACCGACCGAGGCACTCGATGTGCTGAAACAGAGTGCAAAGCTGATCAAAGAAAAGTACAATATGCCGATCCGTATCAACACAAACGGACTTGGCAGTCTGGTCAATGAAAGAGACATCGTTCCGGAACTGCAAGGTCTTGTGGATACGATTTCTGTCAGCCTGAATACCCCGAATGCAGATGAGTACCACAGGCTGGTACGCAGCAAATTCGGAGAAAAGTCATTTGATGCCATGATCGATTTCACAAAAGAATGTACAAAATACATTCCAAATGTTGTGATGACGACCGTAGAGACGACCATCACACACGAAGAAGAAAAGCAGTGTCAGGAAATCTGTGACCGCATAGGGGCAAAATACCGCATTCGCCCGTGGGAGGACTGAAAAGTCCTCCTTTTTTTGACAAATCTGCAATTCTGGGTATAATGGAAGGAAAAAGGTAACTGTGAGAATACCGAAAAGTTAGTAAAGGAGAACACCATGTACACAGTGATTGTTGCAGATGACGAGCAAGAGATCCGTCGTTCCCTGATCCGGAAAGTAGACTGGGGAAGCGTCGGTTTTCAGGTGATCGGAGAGGCGGAAAACGGTGCGGAAGCTTTGGAACTGACGGAAAAGCTGGAGCCGGATCTGCTTCTGACGGATATACGCATGCCATTTATCAGCGGCATCGAGCTTGCACGCCAGGTGCGGGAGATAAGGCCGGCTACCCAGATCGCATTTCTGAGTGGATTTGATGATTTTTCTTATGCACAGCAGGCCATACAATATAATATTATCAGCTATCTGTTAAAACCGATCTCATCTTCCGAACTTGAAAAAGAGCTCCTGAAGATGAAAGAGAAGATCGATCAGAAGTTTCAGGTATTTTCCCAGCCGGGGATGCGTCAGGAGCATATTGAGAAAAGAGAGTTTCTGACGCCGTTGCTTCTGGATGGCTTTGGCGGGGAACTTCCGGAAGAAGAGCACAGGATGCTGATGAAAGAGGCAATTTCCTGCGGACTGCTCGACGGGGAAGAGCCGGAAGCCTTGAATTATGCGGTGATGGTCACCAGAATCCTGGATAAAGACGGAAAGAACTGCACGACAAGAGGCAGCGTCAAGGCGATCGATTCCATCCTCAAAAAGTACACCAAGTACTGCAGCGTCTATTTACAGGGACGCGTAGTATCTTTGCTTCTGGCAACGCCGCGTGGCTTTGATAAATATCTGCATATTCTGGTAGATGACATCTGTCAGAGTGTGGAGCGTATCATGGGGATGGACAGCGTGATCGGAGTCAGCAGAGTAGTCGAAAAGCTGGAAAGATGTCATGAGTGCTATCTGGAGGCGATGAGTGCGGCTGCAAATTACGGAAAAGAAGAAGGAAACATTCATTTTATATCAGACGATGAACGGACAGAGAGCTTTGACAAGGTGATGGTGCATCAGACCGTGGAAGATATCGAAAATCTGCTGCGAAAAGGCAGACCGGAAGAGATCAGCGGCTATCTGCAGAACTTTTTTGACCAGGTCGTACAGCACAAGATCTCTCAGTCTGAGACGGATTTTATCCTGATGCTGATCGTTTCGACGGTTTATCAGGTACTTTATTCGGTTGCCGGAGAAGAAGTGGTTCAGCAGATGCAGCAGAAGTTCCCGATGTACAGCATGAAAATGTTCGGCAATATCGGAGATTCCAGGCAGTTTTATGTAGATATCTGCACTACGGCACGTCTGATGATCGCAGACCAGCGAAAGAAGAGCAGTGTGATGCTCTGCAACCGTGCGATCCGCATCATCAACGAGAAATTTGCCGATCCGGATCTGTCCCTTGTCTCGGTCAGCACCGAAATTTCCGTCAGCCCGAACTACTTAAGTGCACTTTTGAAAAAGGATACCGGTGAGACGTTCAAAGAGCTGCTTACGAAAAAGCGTATCGAGACAGCCAAAGAGCTTCTGATGGACACCAACATGAAAGTCCGTGAGATATCGGAAAAATGCGGCTACAACGATCAGCATTATTTCAGTTATTGCTTTAAAAAATATACCGGTGTTTCACCGAACAGCTGCAGGAGAACGTATGAAGATGGCAGACAGGATTAAACAGGCGGTGAAGCGGTTTCAGCAGATTTCACTGTCGGGTCTGTTTATCATTCTGGTGAGCGTGATCGTTATGATCACTTCAGTCGTATCACTGCTTATATTTGTCAATCTTTACCGCAATGATATGGAGCAGAATGCGATCACAACGAGCGAGCAGGCCGTTGTGCAGGTGAAAAATACCGTTTTCAACTATACCGAAGACATGAGCGATATCATGCAGATGATCTGTGCTAACATTCAGAAAGAGGAGGAAGAAGCAAATAATTTTTTCTCCAATCTTCTGAAGATAAGATCCGATGTTGTTGCAGTTACTTCCTATGATATGAACGGCAAGATCTTAAAATGCTGGACAAATGGTCAGAAATTAAAAGAAAATTATATCAAAAATCTTTCTTATGTGCGTGATCTGCCGCAGGAAGAAGGAATTTTAAATATCACAAAACCGCATGTAGAATCCCTGTTTGTGGATTACTATCCGTGGGTGGTAACGATTTCCCAGAACATGCAGGATGCAAACGGGAATACGATCCAGGTAGCGGTGGATATCAGTTTTTACAATATCGCCGATTATGTGGATGATGTCGGGATCGGGCAGCATGGTTACTGCTATATTGCCGATGATGCCGGAAACATTGTCTATCATCCGCAGCAGCAGCTCATTTACGTTTCTTTAAAAGAAGAAAACCAGAAAAATATGGAGAACGGGACGTACATCAAGTCTAATGTGATTTACACCGTCAACTCCCTTCAGAACTGCGACTGGCATATCGTGGGAGTATGCTATGTGGATGAAATGATCACAAACAAAGTGGAACGCGTAGTCAGCAGCCTGGTCGTGATCCTGGCGATCGTACTTGCCGGAACGGTGTTCCTTGGCAGCGTTTTCTCGGATCTGTTCTCAAAACCGGTTACAAGCCTGGTGCGTGCGATGGGAGAATTCGAGGGAAACAGTGCCGAGTTTGTCTATCATCCGGTGACGGGAACCAAAGAGATTTCCGCCCTGTCGGATTCGTTTGAACATATGGCAGTACGGATACAGAAGCTAATGGAAGAAGTCCGCCAAGAAGAAATCAGCCTTCGGAAAACAGAACTGAAGGCACTTCAAGCACAGATCAATCCACATTTCCTCTATAATACACTGGATGCGATCGCCTGGATGTGCGAAGCCGGACGCAATGAAGATGCCGTGGAGATGGTCAATGCCCTGGCAAGGCTGTTCCGCATCAGCATCAGCCGCGGACATGAGCTGATCCCGATTGAGAAAGAGCTGCAGCATGCACAGAGCTATCTGCATATTCAGAATTTCCGCTATAAAAATCAGTTCCGGTATCAATTTGACGTTGATGAGGCATGCCTTTCTTATTACTGTAATAAAATCACACTGCAGCCGATCATCGAGAATGCAATTTATCACGGCATGGATCGTATGGTAGATGAGGGCATGATCAGGATCAGCATCCATCAGAGCGAAGACAAGATCATCTTTACGGTGGAGGACAACGGAGTTGGCATGACAGAAGAACAGTGCGAGGAAGTACTGAAAAAGGAGCGAAGCGACCGTGCCGGAATCGGAATCAAGAATGTAAATGACCGTATCAAGATCTATTTCGGGGAAGAATACGGCCTGACCATAAAGAGTGAGCTGGATGAAGGCACCTGTGTCACGATTATGATGCCGAAAGTAACGGAGGGAAGCTATGAAGACAAATAGGTGGAGAAACCGCATCCTGTGGATGGCATTTCTGGTCTGTCTGGTGCTGATCTTCTGCCTGACGGCTTTTCACCGTCCGATTCTCAACGGAAAAGAAAGTGAAAGCAGCAGCGATCAGAAGCACAAAGTTGTTTTTATTGCAAAGTCAACCGTTTCCGGATTCTGGAAATCGGTATATGCAGGGGCGAGCAATGCTGCCACGGCATGCAATCTGGATCTGACTTTCGAGGGACCGAAAAACGAAGAAGATTATGAGACACAGAATCAGATGATTGCAAAGGCAGTGGAAGACGGAGCGGAAGTCATTATTTTTTCTGCGGTAGATTATGAGGCAAATGCCGATGCGATCAATGATGCGGCAGGCAAAGGGGTCAAGGTTGTGGTCATCGACAGCGACGTGGACAGCGATGCGGTCAGCTGCCGGATCGGAACCGATAATTACGATGCTGGATGTAAGGCAGCGGAAGCAGCCATGAAAGATGAAAACGAAGAAATCCATATCGGCATTGTGAATTACGATAAAAACTCGGACAATGGACAGAAAAGAGAAGAAGGATTCCGGGATAGCATTCTGCGTGATGAAAGAGCCGGAATTGATGCTGTGATCAATGTGCTTTCCGATACAGAAAATGCAAAAAAACGAACAAAGAAAATGCTGAAAAAGCATCCGAAGATCAATGTGATCGTCACCTTTAACGAATGGACAACACTCGGGGTCGGCTATGCAATCCAGGAACTCGGGCTGAAAGACCGTGTCCGTGTGGTCGCATTTGACAGCAATGTGGTTTCGGTCGGCATGCTGGAGACGGGGGAAGTGGACACCCTGATCGTACAGAATTCCTATGCCATGGGGTATCTCGGCGTGGAGACTGCCTACAAGCTGATCAACGGATATTCCATCAAAGATACCATTTATACGGATACGATCGCAGTGGACAAAGAGAACATGTATGATGAAGAATGTCAGAGAAGACTCTTTGCTTTCGAAAAAAGTAACAAAAATTGAATCTCGTTTTCGTGCAAAAGTATGAAACGGTGGTTTAAATCTTAAGAAAAAAATAGAAAATTATATCAAAATCGTAAATTATCATATTGGAAAATTGAGAACTTTGTGCTATATTGTTAGAGTAATGAAAAACAAATCATTTTTTTGGGAGGAACTTATCATGAAGAAAAAAGTAATCGCTGGTTTACTTGGAACAGCAATGGTAGCATCTCTGCTTGCAGGATGCGGATCATCTAACAACACAAAAGATACAACAGCTGATACAACAGCAGCAACAGAAGCAGCAGCTGACACAACAGCTGATACAGCAGCAGCTGACGCTGAAACAGAAGCACAGTCCGTAGCAGATGCAGCAGGCGATGTTGATCTGTCTAACGCAGACGTAGCAGTTATGTACTATACATACGGCGATACATACATCGCTTCCGTACGTACAGCACTGGATGCTAAACTGGACGAACTGGGTGTTAAATATCAGGACTACGATGCAAACAACAACCAGACAACACAGAACGAGCAGATCGATACAGCTATCCAGACAGGTGCAAACGTACTGATCGTTAACATCGTAACATCTGGTTCTGTAGACGCTTCTTCTCAGATCGTTGAAAAAGCAAAAGCAGCAGATATCCCTGTAATCTTCTTCAACCGTGCAGTTGAAGGTGACGAAGACGAAGGTAAAGTACTTGGAAGCTATGACAAGTGTGCATTCGTTGGTACAGATGCTCCGGAAGCCGGACATATGCAGGGCGAAATGATCGGTAACTACCTGGTTGACAACTACGATGCAGTAGACCTGAACGGCGACGGAAAGATCTCCTACGCTATGTTCATGGGACAGCTTGGTAACGTAGAAGCTATCTACCGTACACAGTATGGTGTAGAAGATGCTAACAAAGTTCTGGAAGAGAACGGAAAAGCGGCTCTGGAATACTTTGATTCTTCCAACACAGACTGCTACCAGGTTGACCAGGATGGTAACTGGAGTGCAACAGCTGCAAACAACTACATGACAACCAACCTGACACAGTACAACGAAGAAAACAAGAACATGATCGAACTTGTTATCTGCAACAACGATGGTATGGCTGAAGGTGCTATCTCTGCTCTGAATGACAAAGGATACAACCTGGGTACAGATGACTGCAAGACAATCCCTGTATTCGGTGTAGACGCTACAGATGCAGCTAAACAGCTGATCAAAGACGGTAAGATGACAGGTACAATCAAACAGGATGCTGAAGGTATGGCAGATTGTATCGCAGATCTGACAAAGAACGCTGGTTCAGGTCAGGATGTAATGGCTAACACAGATTCTTACAACATCTCTGAAAACGTTAAGAATAAGATCTACATCCCATACGCTATGTACACAGGAGAAGAATAAGATCTGATTCTGAAACAGAACGGAAAATGAATGATGGAAATTCATTCGTGAAATAGTATACAAGGGTAACGGCTGCCGCTGGTCGGCGGCCGTTCCTTAAGTATAAAGGTAAGTAGTAGAAAGACAGGAGGTCAGGATATGGAGCATGATGTTTTGCTTGAAATGAAAAATATCAGCAAGGAGTTCCCAGGCGTTAAGGCGTTGGATAATGTTTCTTTGACCGTAAGAAGAGGAACGGTTCACGCACTGATGGGAGAAAACGGCGCTGGGAAATCTACATTGATGAAGTGCCTGTTTGGGATGTATGTAAAAGACGGCGGATCCATTTCTCTGGAAGGGAAAGAAATCAATTTCAAAAACTCCAAGGAAGCTTTGGAAAATGGTGTAGCAATGGTTCATCAGGAGTTGAACCAGGCCCTGAAACGTAGTGTTATGGACAATATCTGGCTGGGACGTTATCCCAAAAAAGGTCCGATGGTAGACGAAAAGAAAATGTATGATGATACAAAAGCACTTTTCGACAAACTGGAGATTGATGTTGATCCGAAGAGGATCATGAGCACTATGCCGGTATCACAGCGTCAGATGGCAGAAATTGCAAAAGCAGTTTCCTTTAATTCGAAAATTATCGTGTTCGACGAGCCAACATCTTCCCTGACGGAAGAAGAGGTAGAGCACTTGTTCAAAATTATAAATATGCTGAGAGATCAGGGATGTGGTATCATCTACATCTCCCATAAAATGGCAGAGATCCTCAGAATTTCTGATGACATCACAGTCATGCGAGACGGTACATGGGTAGCTACCAAACCGGCAAAAGAAATGACAATGGATGAGATCATCAGACTGATGGTAGGCCGTGAGCTGACAAACCAGTTCCCGCCAAAGACAAACAAACCGGGCGAAGTTGCTCTGGAAGTAGAAAACCTGACTGCACAGTACTCTCTGCTGCGTGATGTTTCTTTCAAAGTTCGCCGTGGTGAGATTGTTGGTCTGGCCGGTCTGGACGGAAGCGGACGTACTGAAACACTGGAGAACATCTTCGGTATTGCAACAAGAAAATCAGGAACGATCAAACTGGACGGTAAGGTTTGCACAAACCGCAACGCACGTGAATCTATCAAGAACGGTTTCGCCCTTCTGACAGAGGAACGTCGTGCAACCGGTATTTTCGGAATTCTCAGTATTCGTGAAAATACGGTTATCTCCAGCCTTAAGAAACATAAAAAGAAAGGTCTGTATCTGAGCGAGAAGTCCATGAGAGAGGATACTCAGTGGTCCATCGATGCGATGCATACCAAAACACCGACACAGGAAACAAAAATCCGTTCACTGTCAGGTGGTAACCAGCAGAAGGTTATCCTTGGACGCTGGCTGCTGACCAATCCGGAAGTACTGCTGCTGGATGAGCCGACACGTGGTATCGACGTTGGTGCTAAATACGAGATTTACCAGTTGATTCTGGATCTTGCAAATAAGAACAAAGTAGTTATGGTAGTTTCTTCTGAAATGCCAGAACTTCTGGGAATCTGTGACCGAATTCTCGTTATGTCCGGTGGACGTCTTGCAGGTGAAGTAAATGTCAGCGAGACGAACCAGGAAGAGATCATGACCCTTGCGGCAAAATATGTATAAGGAGGCTGAAGTAAGTGAGAGCATTTTCAAATTTAAAAGCAAGTATCGCAAATTATAAAACACTGGACAGCAAAGACAAGAAAACCTTCTGGAAAGAGGGATTCATCAACAACCTGATGTATATCTTGATCATCATTGCTGCAATCTATACATACACACAGAACCAAAAATTCCTGAGTGTATCTTCTATCGTAAATATTATTTCTCTGTCAGCTGCAAATATTCCGATCGCACTTGGTATCGCAGGATGTATCGTACTGACCGGTACCGACCTTTCTGCTGGTCGAGTTGTAGGTCTGACAGCATGTATTTCCGCATCTTTACTGCAGTCTATGGACTATGCAACAAAGATGTTCCCGAATCTTCAGCCACTGCCAATCCCGGTAGTAATCCTGATCGTTGTCGTTGTTGGTGGTATCGTAGGTTTCGTCAATGGATGGTTCGTAGCACAGTTTAAACTGCATCCATTCATCGTAACACTGGCAACTCAGCTGATTACATACGGTGTACTGCTTCTGTACATCATGATCAACGGAAACAATGGACAGCCTCTGTCAGGTCTGGACAATTCCTTCAAAAACTTCGTAACAGGAAGTTTAGTTAAATTCTTTGGCGTTCCAATCCCGAACTATGTTTGGTATGCAATTATCATGATTGCTTTCATGTGGTTCATGTGGAACAAAACAACATTTGGTAAAAATATGTTCGCTGTAGGTTCTAACCCGGAAGCAGCAAACGTATCTGGTGTAAGTGTATTCTGGACAACAATCGCAGTACATACTCTGGCTGGATGCATGTATGGTATTACAGGTTTCATCGAGTCAGCACGTATCGGTTCCAACCAGGCCAACACAGGTCTGAACTACGAGTGTGATGCTATCGCAGCCTGCGTTATCGGTGGTGTATCTTTCGTAGGTGGTACTGGTAAGATCAGTGGTATCGTTCTTGGTGTATTCATCCTGAGAATTATCTTCGTTGCACTGCAGTTCCTCTCAATCAACCAGAGTATGCAGTACATCATCAAAGGTCTCATCATCCTGGTAGCTTGCTCTATCGATATGAGAAAATACCTGGTTCGTAAATAATTTTTTACAGAATCTCAAGGGCCGGACATATTGTTCGGCTCTTTTTTTTTCTTGATCGGAGAAAAAAAGAGCCTGTATTTGAACTGAAAATAGAAAAACGGATAAGTATTATCTATCTTTTCTGTTGGAAATGTGATATTATGATGTGGGTGTCAAAAGTCTCCAACTATGATGCCTACGGAACAATCCAGTATCAAAGAGGGCAAATACCTTTTGACCAAACATCATAATATGTGAAATACAGGCAAAAAGAGAGGAGCATAATATTATGAATGACAGAGCAAAGTATAAAGGACGTATGGCGATCTATGCCATGGCAGGCGTATATCTGCTGGCACAGGCCTACTATATGTATAAAGATATCCCGACCAGCAGCGGAACCGATAAAACACTGATGTCCATTTTTATGGTAGTGTTTGCTGTGATCGGTGCAGGGATGGTGATCATGGGAGTCACCAAGAGCTATAAAGCAATCAAAGAAGACTATAATGCAGTACCGGAAGAAGAGAAAAAAGATGCAGAGACTTCTGAAGGTGAAGAAGCTGCCGTAGAAGCAAAAGAAGTGACAGAGCTGGAAGATAAAATAGAAGAAAGCAAAGATGCATCAGAGGATGCAGATAAATAAAAAATTGTGGTGGAGGTTTGTGTAAATGTGCAAATGAACACCATAGAAATGATTTTATAAAATATATAACGCCATGATGATTCGAAAACAATCCTTGCTACCGTCAGAGCGATTTGTTTTTGGATTCATCATGGCTGTATTATTTTTTACGATACCGTTCGTTTGCACATTCAACTTTTAGCGAAATCTTGCAAGAAAAAAGTGTGACAAAAATGTCGCACTTTTTTTGTGTGAATTACTGAAAATAGTGAGAAGTTTAGTGAAAAATCTGGTAAAACACTGTAAAATATATAGAAATGTTATGGACAAATTGTGAATAATATGGTAAAATTTTACTAAGTCCGGTGAAAGAGGACTGAAATTTTTGTTAGAGCATGCATTAGAAGGAAGCTGCAGACTGCAGCTTCAAAAGATGCAAAAAGAAAGGAGCAAGAAGTATGAAGTGGAGAAAAGTTATGGCATTTTCCCTGGCGGCTTCCATGATCGCAGGACAGGCAGTAAGTGCAGCACCTGCAGCTGAAGCAGCATCCGAGTCTGCACTGCAGACGCAGGCAGACAGTAAGTCCAACACCAATGCCAGCTACACCGACCCGTGGACAAAAACAGCTGTCCCAAATCAGGCCGCAAAAGTAACATCCGACGTGGACAAAACAAAATTCACGCACAAAGAATGGACCGGAGAAACCTATACCGATGTGGATGGCAATCAGGTCAAAGCAGCAGATGTATATGGCATCAACACAGAACCGGCAAGCACTTTTGCAACGACCAATGTGGTGTATGACAGCGTAGACAAAGCAATCAAAGGTGCAAAAGATTACGACAAAGCAGCGTCAAAATATGTACAGTTCTTAACAGGGAAGGATCAGGCAGACTGGTCACTTGTTGTGTTACAGAATCAGGCACTCGCACAGGGTGATGCATACAAAAATTTCTATAAAACCGACTACAAAGCAACGACGAACGACTGGAAAACAAATCTGCAGCTTCCTTGCAGCTGGACGAGACAGGGATTTGATTTTTCTATCTATACCAATGTAACTATGCCTTGGCAGTCAAAATATGACAGTAATGTCAGTGCCCCGAATGCACCGGCAAATTATAACCCGGTAGGTCTTTACCGCAAGACTTTTAAGGTGACCGATGACATGAAGGCAGCAAACGGAAGAGTTTATCTTTCCTTCCAGGGCGTAGAATCTTCCTATTATGTATATGTAAATGGCAAAGAAGTAGGATACAGCGAGGACAGCTACAGTCCACATAGCTTTGATATTACCGATTATCTGACAACAGACGGAAGCGACAACCTTCTGGCAGTTGAAGTTCACAAATTCTGTGACGGTACCTGGATGGAAGATCAGGATATGTATTATGATGGCGGTATTTTCCGTGATGTATACCTGTATTCTGCACCGCTGGTACATATCCAGGACTATAAAGTAGAGACAGATCTCGATGAGAACTACGAAAATGCAACGATGAAGCTGAATGTAACCGTAGCAAATGCTTCCAAGGCAGCAGCAGAAGGTTATAAAGTGGATGTACGTCTTTATGATCAGGACGGAAAGATGTTTGTCAACGATATGACGATGGATCTGGATACCGTTCCGGCAGCAGACGGTGATACCGACGGCAGCGTTTCGACAGCTGGCAGCAAACTGGTTCTTTCACCGGAACTGTGGTCTGCTGAGACGCCGAATCTGTACACGATGGTTCTGTCCCTGTACGATTCCAAGACAGGCACCTACATGGGAAGCGTTTCCCAGCAGCTTGGATTCCGTGAGATCGAGTTTACAAAATCAGAAGTAGATACAAATGGTAATCGTATCACAACCGATTCTGAGTACAAACCGATCACGATCAACGGTAAACAGCTTCTGCTCAAAGGTACAAACCGTCATGATACCGATCCGGAATACGGCAAATATGTACCGCATGAGACACAGGAAGAAGATATCAAACTGATGAAACAGTACAACTTAAATGCACTGCGTACCTCTCACTACAGCAACGACGAGTATCTGTATTATCTGTGTGATAAATACGGTATTTACGTGATGGGTGAGACCAACCTGGAATCTCATGCACTGATGAATCAGGGAGAAAAACAGGTAAACTTCAAGAACCTGGCAATGGATCGTACGGTTACCGCATTCAACAGACTGAAAAACCGCACTGCCATCGTTATGTGGTCAACCGGAAACGAAAATTATTACAGCAGCAGTGCTTCTTATGCAAATGGCATGTTCTATGATCTGATCTGGTACTTCAAGAACAACGACAGTACAAGACCGATTCATTCAGAATCTTCGGATGGAAACAATGGAACCGATATGCGAAGCAATATGTACCCAAGTGTTGATACCCTGTATTCCAGAGCAGCAGCAAATATGCCATATGTTCTGTGTGAATATGACCATGCGATGGGTAATGCGGTTGGTAACCTGAAAGAATACTGGGATGCGATCCGTTCTTCCGACAATATGCTCGGCGGATTTATCTGGGATTGGGTTGACCAGTCCAGAATCTTAAGCCTTGACAATCTGCCACAGTCTTACGTTGTAACAGAAAAGAAAGACGGCGTGGTAGGATCTGCAAGCATTTCTTCTGTCGATGAAAATCCGGACAGCGGAGCACTGACCGGCAAGAGTGCAAATGGTTATGCACTGTTTGAGAGCGATAAATACAACGAAGCACTCTCCGGAAGCGGCAAGAGTTTTACCGTAGAAGTTATCTGCAAACCGGCATCGGACGGAGCAGATAAAGTCCTGATCGCAAAAGGTGACCATCAGTTTGCATTAAAGACAAACAGCAGTAAACAGCTGGAGTTCTTTGCTTACTATAACAACAACTGGAATTCTGTGACAGCGAAAAAACCGGATAACTGGGTAGGAAACTGGCATCAGGTTGTTGCAACCTACGACAAAGGTGCGATCAAGATTTACTGTGACGGTGTTCTTCTTGGACAGGGAACAGGAAATACAACCATTGCATCCAGCAGCGTGGCACTGGGAGTAGGATGCAGTGCCGACAACGGCAGAACCTTTGACGGTGAAATTTCTATTGGACGCGTTTACAACAGAGCCCTGTCCCTGGAGGAGATCAAAGCTCAGAACAGCACAACACCAGCAATCACAGAGAAATCTGACGATGTTCTTCTGTGGGCAGATTTTGCAGGTCTGACGGTAGATGAAGCTTCTAAACCGTATGATTATTATGCAGATACCGATGCTCATACAAACCTGTATTCCGATGAAATCAAAGGCAACTTCTATGGATACGGCGGAGACTCCGGCGAAAGCCCGAACGACAACTCCTTCTGTGTAAACGGTCTGGTATCTCCGGACAGGGATGTTCAGCCGGAACTTTATGAAGTAAAATATCAGTATCAGAGCGTATGGTTTACCGCAGATGACAGCAAGCTGCTCGGCGAGACCATCGACGTTTACAATGAAAACAACTTCCTGAATCTGAATGATTTCGATGTGACATGGACACTGACCGAGGACGGCAAAGCGATCGGTTCTGGTAAGCTTTCAGCAGAAGATACCAACCTTGCAGGCAGAGAGAGCGGAACGATCAAAGTTCCTTATCGTGCATCCATGCCGGAAGAGAAGAAAGCAGGAGCAGAGTATTATCTGAACCTGTCTGTACAGCTCAAAGAGGATACCGAATGGGCAAAAGCAGGACATGAAGTTGCTTACGAGCAGTTCCAGATCCCGGCAGAAGTCACAAAAGTAGAGCCGACAGTCAATACAAACGTAACCGTAGATGAAAGTGCAGAAGATGTGATCAAAGTTTCCGGTACCGATTTCAGCTTCGAAGTAGAGAAAGCAACCGGAACACTGAAAAATTATGTATACAAAGGTGAGACTCTGCTGACAAGCGGACCGGTTCCGAATTACTGGAGAGGTATTCTCAACAACGATAACGGTAATTATGATGGAAACTGGAAGAATGTCAACAAAAATGTAACGGCTTCTGATATTGCGGTCGGAACAAACGATGCAGGACAGAAGACGATCCGTGTGACACTGGCAAGTGCAAGCCAGGCAAACCTGAAACAGACCATGGTTTATAAGGTAGACGGAAGCGGTGCAGTGACGGTAGATGCAACCGTAGACGCAACCGGAACAAGCCTTGGACGTTATATCCGTATCGGTACCGTTATGGAACTGCCGGAAGGATATGAAAACGTAGAATGGTATGGTAACGGCCCGGTAGAGGCTATGTGGGACAGAGAAGATTTCGCAACGGTTGGAAGATATAGCAACACCGTATCCGGAATGTTCTATCCGTATCTGGATACACAGGATACCGGTACCGTAACCGGAGTAAAATGGATCAGCGTAACCAATCCATCTGCAAAGAGTGCAATGGCAATCGCAGCAACCGATACGGTAGAAGCGTCTGCACTGCATTTCACAGTAGATGATCTGGATCAGGCACAGCATCCATATGAACTGACCAAACTGGATTCCACGATCCTGACAGTAAACTATCGTTCACAGGGAACCGGAAACAAGAGCTGCGGAGCGGATACACTTTCTGCATACCTGCTTCCAAATAACAAAGCTTATACTTATGAGTACACCATGGTACCATATACCACAAAAGACAGCGATCCGATGGATGTAACACGTGCATACCGCACCGTAGCATCTGTTTCTGAGGATGATATCATCAAAGCAGCAGCAGAAGAACTGAATGCTAAGATTGATGAAATTGATGAACTTTATGTACAGAGAGCCAGTGATGCAACAGAACTTCAGAACATGCTCGTATCTTACAATGCACTGGCAGAAGAAGGTAAGGCTCTGGTAGGTGAACTCCGTTATCAGAAACTGCAGGAGGCAATCGCACTGGCAAAGAAATTTGCAGAGACGGAAGATGCAGCGGTTGTTGTACAAGACAAGAGTGCAAATCATTATGATATGGATATCAGTGCAGCAGCTACAGCAAATATTGCAGAAAAAGACGGCGAAATTAGTCTGAAAGGGTATGCAGATGTAACCGGAGAAACAGCAGATGAAACCTTCAACAGTCTGATCGGGGGAAATAAAGCCTTTACAATTGAAGCTGTATTTAATCCGAATAATGTAGGATACAATGGTGCTGACTACAATATGATCGCATCAAAAGGTGACAGCAGTGCGGCATTCCGTGTTTCTGAGCAGACGGTGTACTTCTTTATCAAGAATACGAATGGAAGCTGGAAGATCGTACAGGTTCCTCTTACTTCAGAAGAAATGAATCAGTGGCTGCATGTAGCAGCAGTTTACGATGGAAACAATATTTCTGTTTATGTAGAAGGAAAAGAAATGGTAACCACACAGAATGTGGGAAGCGTAGCTACAACGACCTATCCGCTTGGTATCGGATATTGTCCGGAGACAAGACGTCTTTCTTCCGGATATCTGAAGAACATCCGCGTTTACTCAGCAGCACTGAGCAAAGATGATCTGGATAACGGAACTTACAAAGCAGACAACGAAAAGACGGTACTGTGGTATGACTTCGATGAGTATAAATACAATAACATCGATATGTCTGCAACGGGTGTACATGTTTCGACAGATGCTCTGGAACTGAAAGAGGCAGAAAGTGCACAGGTAAGTGCAGCAATCGCACCTTACTATGCAAAAGGTGAAATTGTATTTACATCAGAAGATGAAACAGTAGCAACAGTAGATGAAAAAGGTAATGTAACAGCAGTCAAAGCCGGTGAGACCAAGATCAAAGTTTCGGTAAAAGACAGCGATGTATATGCAGAGATTTCCGTAAAAGTAAACGGTGAACCGGTTGTGGAAAAACCGATCACAGGAGTTTCTGTAAAAGCAGACAAGAGCGAACTGAAAGTCGGCGAAACTGCAAAACTGACCGCAGTGATCACTCCGGAAGATACTACAGACAGCAAAGATCTGAAGTATGAATCCAGTGATAAAGCAGTCGCAGAAGTCAGTGATGCAGGTGTGGTAACCGCAAAGGCAGCAGGAAAAGCAGTGATTACCGTAAGCAGTGCGGCAAGACCGGATGTGAAAGCAACGGTTGAGATCAACGTAAAGGCAAAGGATAACGAGCTAGAGACCAAAGAACCGGACAGCGAAACAGAAACAAAAGCTCCGCAGACCGAGACAAAGGCTCCGGAGACAGAAAAACCAGATGTACCGAAGAAAGTTCCGGCAAAAGGATCTGTTCATAAGAGTGCTGACGGCAAACTGGCATTCAAAGTAACAAAATCAGATGCTAAGAATGGTACGGTAACAGTAAGCAAGCTTCTGAAGAAAACGGTCAAGACGGTAACGATTCCGGCAACGGTGACCATTGACGGATACACCTTTAAAGTAACCGCAGTTGCAAACAATGTATTCAAAAATGCATCCAGACTGAAGAGCGTTGTGATCGGAGCAAATGTCAAGAGCATTGGCAAGAGCAGCTTCTACAAATGCAAGAAACTGGCAACGATCACCTTCAAGGGAATCAAAGCACCGGGCGTTGGAAAGAATGCATTCAAGTCCGGAAAATCAAAAGTAACGGTGAAAGTACCGAAGAAGATGAAAAAATCACAGCTGAACAAGCTGAAAAAAGCTCTGAAAAAAGCAGGCGTAAAGAAGGCATCTTATAAGAAAACAAAATAAGGATGCAATTGTTCCTTTGTGTCAGGGCGATTCGCAGGGATCATCCAGGATGAAAAGCTGCAAAACAAAAACAGAGTCCCGTTTTCGGGACTCTGTTTTTGTTACAGCAGTTCAGGATATCCAGGCATATATGTCTCTGAAAGCCGTGGATCAGCGGATAAACCACACCTGGTCTTTTCGAAGCCTTCTGGATGCAAACCATGCACACAGTCCGGTGAATGCTCCGGTGAGAATTCCGCTGATGGTCAGCATCGGCAGATAAACAAGAATACTTGCCGAGCGAAGGATCACCATGGCGATACAGATCTGACCGAGGTTATGGAAAAGGGCACCGATCACACTGATAAAAGGGATGTGCTTTTTCCCGAGCAGCCGAAAGAGCAGTGCCATGGCCACGAAACAGAACAGACCGCCGCACAGGCTGTAGGAGAAGGATACCATCTGCCCGGTCACCATGCTGGCGATCAGGATACGCATCAGAAGTACGCACAGAGCATCCTTCCAGGTAGCATAATACAGAAGCCACAGCGTAACGACATTGGCAAGTCCCAGCTTGATCCCGGGGATCGGGGCGAGCGGCGGCAGCATTGCCTCCACCACAAAAATCGTCAGGGCAATGGTCGTGTACATTGCCAGAAACGTCATATGTTTTACTTTCATACAAAACTCCATTCCGTCGCCCGATCGGGCGACATAGTTTGACAAAACTAACTGCATTATAACAAAACATACGGACACTGGCAAGAGACTTCGGCGGAACTTTGGAGAAATATTGGAGCAGCAGTGAGACGTCTCACATGCACTCGGTTTTACGATGTTAAGAAAGGGATGCAACTTCAGATGCTCTGGTAACTCAGTTGCCGAGTAGTTCACAATTATTTAATAGCCAGTTTATTGATTTTCTGCGGGCGGAGTATTAAGATGAGTCAAGAGACAAAAATCACGTATGACCCATCGCGTTTTCTGATATAGCCTCAGGCGGATCAGAGAGGTGTAAAAGAAAGAGAAAGATAAGGTCAAAAGAAAGGCGGGTCAGAAGAAAGGGTATAGTATGAGACAGAAATTCGAAAAATTTATGCAGGGCAGATATGGGATCGACCATTTTTCCAGGTTTTTACTGGTGGGAGCACTGGTATGCATCCTGCTTTCCGGTCTGCTGCGGGCATCGGCACTGAACTATGTCAGCTGGATTCTGCTGATCTGGATGTATTACCGCATGTTTTCCAAAAATATCCGGAAACGATGCGAAGAAGAGCGTATGTATATGGACACAAAAGAGAAGGTTGTCCGGTTCTGCAAAGGGGACAAAAGTGTGATCAGCGATTCCAAAACACACAAAATCTACCGCTGTCCGCATTGCAGACAGAAAATCCGTGTCCCGAGAGGGAAGGGAAAAATCGAGATCACCTGTCCTTCCTGCCGCAGTAAATTTATCAAACGGACCTGATTCTTGCAGTTTTTGCATGAATTTGCTAAAAATTGCAGGAAATATGCTTGTGCATCACAGAAAAAAGTATTATACTTAGAAACATATCAAAAATATTTTGTCAGACTGTTGTACCAGTATTTATGGATTGAAAAAGCAGCAGGTAAGGCGTCAGGAGGATAACATGGGAAAAAATATTGACTGGTCAAATCTTGGATTTGGCTATGTAAAAACAGACTATCGCTATGTATCAAATTTTAAAAACGGTGCCTGGGATGAGGGTACATTAAGTACCGATGACATGGTTACAATCAGTGAGTGTGCCTGTGTATTGCAGTATGCACAGACGGTATTCGAAGGTATGAAAGCATATACAACAGAAGACGGACACATCGTTGTATTCCGCCCGGACCTCAACGCAGAGCGTATGGAGAATTCCGCAAAAAGACTGGAAATGCCTGTATTCCCGAAAGATCGTTTCGTAGATGCAATCGTAAAACTGGTAGAAGCCAATGCAGATTATGTACCGCCATACGGATCAGGTGCTACTTTATATATCCGCCCGTACATGTTCGGAACAAATGCAGTTATCGGTGTAAAACCGGCTGATGAATACCAGTTCCGTGCATTTTGTACACCGGTCGGACCGTACTTCAAGGGCGGCGTAAAGCCGATCACGATCCGTGTCAGCGATTTCGACCGTGCAGCACCAAGAGGAACCGGACATATCAAAGCAGGTCTGAACTATGCCATGAGCCTGCATGCGATCATGGATGCACACCGTCAGGGATTTGACGAGAACATGTATCTGGATCCGGCTACAAGAACCAAAGTAGAAGAGACAGGCGGAGCAAACTTCCTGTTCGTTACAAAAGACAACAAGGTCGTAACTCCGAAGTCAGACAGTATTCTGCCTTCTATCACACGCCGTTCTCTTGTTTATGTTGCAAAAGAATATCTGGGACTGGAAGTAGAAGAAAGAGAAGTTTACTTCGATGAAGTAAAAGATTTCGCAGAATGTGGACTTTGCGGAACAGCCGCTGTTATCTCACCGGTTGGAAAGATCGTAGATCACGGCAAAGAAATCTGCATGCCAAGCGGTATGACAGAGATGGGACCGGTTACCAAAAAACTGTATGAGACACTGACCGGTATCCAGATGGGTCGTCTGGAAGCACCGGAAGGATGGATTAAGGTAATCCGCTAACGGAAATTACATTTTGTTTACAAAAATTAGAAGATTTTAAGAACCGCTCTTTGTTATAGTAATAGCGAGGGGTGGTTCTTTTGGGTTGCCGCAGGCAGCACCGCGACAGGAGGACTGTATGAGAATTGTACTTGCATCCGCTTCGCCGAGAAGGCGTGAGCTTTTAGAACAGGCCGGGATCGATTTTGAGATACTGATCGGCAGTACCAGAGAATGTATCACAAAAGAAGAACCGGGAGAGATCGTTGAAGAACTGTCACTTGCAAAAGCAAAGGGAGTTGCAGAAGCCGTGACAGGAGATGCTGTGATCATCGGGGCAGATACGATCGTTGCCAAAGAAAACAAAGTACTTGGGAAACCAAAAGATGCCGAAGATGCACATCAGATGCTTGCCATGCTTCAGGGAGAGAAGCATCAGGTTTATACGGGCGTGACACTGTTACAGAAAAAAGGGGATGAAAAGATCATCCGGTCATTCCATGAAAGGACCGATGTCTTTATGACATCGATGAGTGATCAGGAGATCGAAGCGTACATTGCCACCGGGGAGCCGTTTGACAAGGCAGGCAGTTATGGAATACAGGGACGTGCAGGAATTTTCGTAGAAAGAATTGAAGGAGATTATTATAACGTGGTCGGACTTCCGATTTCCAGACTCTGCCGGGAACTGAAGAGCCTGGAAGCGGAGGATGACCGGAAAGAATGAAAGCAGGGTAACTGCACCGATGGCGGGCAGTTATAAAATGTAGAAGTACGGGGGCAGAGAATTATGGCAAACCGCATTCTTGTGGTAGAGGATGATACGGCGATTTCAGAGCTGATCTGTATGAATCTGGAAGTGACCGGCTACGAAGTGGTTCCGGTTCTGGATGGCAATGAAGTTGAGGGAACACTGGAGAAAGAGGAGGATTTTGACCTGGCACTGCTGGATATTATGCTGCCGGGAAAAGACGGCTTTGAACTTCTCGGAGTTATGAAAGAACATGGCATACCGGTCATTTATATCACGGCTAAGGCAGATGTAAATTCCAAGATCAAGGGACTGAGATCGGGAGCAGAGGATTATATCGTCAAACCGTTTGAGGTTCTGGAGCTGCTGGTGCGTGTGGAAAAAGTGCTGGAGCGTACCGGAAAGCAAAAAGAGATCATACAGGTGAAAGATCTGGAGATCCATTTATCAGAGCATAAAGTGACCAGAAACGGGCAGACAGTCAGTCTGAAGCCGATGGAATATGATCTGCTGGTATTACTGGCAAAGAATAAAAATGTGGCATTTACCAGAGAACAGATGCTGAATGAAGTATGGGGCAGCAATTATCTGGGTGAGACAAGGACGATCGATGTACATATCGGACAGCTTCGCAGGAAACTGGATCTGTCGGATGTCATCAAGACCATTCCGAAGATCGGATATCGACTGGAGGAGTAGTATGAAGCTCTGGCAGAAAATATCTCTGCTCACGGCAGCGATTCTTTTGATCTCCATGGTAGTTTACGGTGGGATCACAGTGTATGAGACATCAAATTATAACATCAGGCAGACATCAAGTGCAGCGTCACGACAGGTGCGTGCGACCGCTTATGCACTGGGACAGAGTCTTGAAAATGCAGCTACGGAGGAGATGAGCGACACCGCAAGGAAAGCTTATCTCCAGTTTTTGCTGCGCAGATACAGCAGCAGAGATTATATGCTGCTTCAGGACTGGCAGCTTGCAGCTAATACCACGAATTTCGAGCTGACCGGAAACCGGCTTGAACAGTTTGATTCCTATGAGCCGGTGGCAGCTTTTCAGCAGAAAAACGGCAGACATCTGATGATCGTCGGACAGAAGATCCCGCTTTCAGACAGTAAAAATACATCGTATCAGCTTCTGCTGGTGCGGGATATTTCGGAAATTTATAACAATGTGCTGACGCAGATCGGCATGTTCCTGATCATTTTGGGTGCAATCGTTGCGGTGGCGATCAATGCGGTGTTCTGGATGATACGAAGAATGTTAAAACCGCTGCGTGACTTAAGAGAGACAGCCGGTGCGATCAGCCAGGGACAGCTGGACCGCCGTGTACGTGTGCGTTCCAATGACGAGGTCGGGGCACTGAGCGTCTCTTTTAATCAGATGGCAGATCAGATAGAATGTCAGATGGAGGAGCTGGCACAGGTTTCTGAGCGAAGGAAACAGCTTCTTGGCAGTCTGGCACACGAGCTGAAAACGCCGATGACTTCCATCATCGGCTATTCAGATACGCTTCTGCATGTGAGGATCAACGAAGAACAGCAGAAAAAGGCACTGACGCACATCAACAATGAGTGTCGCCGTCTGGAGCGACTTTCCGGGAAGATGATGAATCTGCTGGAGCTTTACAACAACGAGACGATCCATATGGAGAAGCATCCGGTCAGCCAGCTGATCGGAAAAGTGGCGGAGCTTGAGAAGTATCATCTGAAAGAACAGGGGATCACACTGGAAACCAGGAGCGATGACACCGTTCTGCTCATGGACATGGATCTGATGGAGAGTCTTCTGGTGAATCTGATCGATAATGCCATGAAAGCTTCCAAAGAAGGTGATACCATTTATGTTGAAGCGGTCGGAACATGCATTCTGGTGGAAGACCACGGAAGAGGAATCCCGGCAGAAGAGATTCCGAAGATCACGGAGGCTTTTTATATGGTTGACAAATCCAGAAGCAAAAAAGCAGGCGGGATCGGGCTGGGGCTTGCACTTTGCACACAGATCGTGAAGCTTCATGGTGCAAAGATGGAGATCAAAAGCAAACCGGGCGTCGGTACGCAGATCCGGGTGATCTTTTCGGAAGAACAGTAAGGAGAAAAAATGAAAAGGGCAAAAAAAAGAATCTTACGAAGGATCGTATGGATCGGAATGATCCTGATGGCTGCAGGATTTCTGACCGGTTGTATGGAAACATCGGAAGATGACTGTATTGTAAAGGAAAAAGAGACAGAGACCGGAGACAGTATCCGTTCTTATTCTTCCGGCACAGAGGCAGTGGAGAATGTCAGCGTAGCAGAACAGGTACAGGCAGCGAGTCCCTGTATGCTGAGTGTGGAAGAAGGTAAGATTCATGTGGATCTTCAGGCGAGTGTTTATCTCCCGCAGGGAAACAGCATGAAGATCTACAAGGCAAAGACACGCTATTTCACGCAGGAAGATATGAATGGCTGGATCCATATCCTGACGCAGGGACAGCCGCTGAAAAACGACAACGGAGATACGATTCCCTGGCGGGCACAGCAGGAGCTTACCGGAACGGTGAAGATGACAGATCCGTATGCCTCCTGGGCGGCGGCAGGCAAGAAAGTGTATCAGTTTGAAATGCAGAATCTGCTGGAAGACGGCTACAAAGAATCCGGTGTTTCACTCAGAAGGGAAGAATGTGAATATGTACCGTGGAGCAGGGATGACAGCTGGCAAATTCTGCATACAAAGATTGGAAGAAAACGGATGAGAAAAGAAGCAGATGCTTTGCTTCAGACTCTGGGACTTGCAGAAGAGTTTCATTTTATGCAGTCACGGGCGGTTTACTGTACGGAAGATTCTATGAATGAAAATACCGGGGAAGAAACGGAAACAGGCGATACCGGAGCCCCGGAGCAGAAAATGGGCTGGAGGTTTTACTATACAAGGCAGGTGGACGAAGCACGGATCAACCAGAGCACAGACCACAGCCTGTCAGGGGATATCCTGTTCGGACTGGGCGGCAATCTGGATATGGCTTCCCCGGAAAACGAGGGAGAGGGATACGACGGAACAGGATCAGGGACGGAAAACTGGAAACCGAGCCGGGAAGCCGAAAGCTTTTATATTACCTTTGATGATGAAGGCCTTGCAGAAGTGACCTGGATCAACCCATGTATCGTAGAAGAAAATGAGGGCGGAGGAGTTTTCCTGCTTCCATTTTCAGATATTCTGCAGGTCTTTCAGAAATCGATCACCAAACAGTATATTCTCGAGATGCTCTCCGGCAACGGTCTGGAGGTTTCTGCGACCATTCAGACGATCCGGCTTGGATACCGCAGGATTGAAACCGAAGACAAAGACGGAAAAAAGAAAAAAGAGCAGCTCATCCCGGTCTGGGATTTTATCGGTACTTACAGCAGTCCGCAGACGGAACAGCTGCTGACCGATACGGATGATCTCTGGGTGCAGTGTTACCTGAGACAGGAACGGACAGACAGTCTGCTTACGATCAATGCAAACGACGGAACCATCGTAGACTGGGGAAATGAATTATAATTACGGTTCAGATTGCCTTGAGGGGAAAACTCTGTTATACTCTTACTATCTAGGAAGTGAAAGAAGGAGAAATCGTATGCAAAAATATGGAGAAATCAAAGATCTTGTAAATGCTGTTCTGGAAAGTTATGATAAATATCCGGTCATTCAAAACATCGACTGCCGCAGCCGGATCAACAGTGAGAGTGTCAGCGACCTTCTGGAAATGATTCGCAAGATCCTTTTTCCGGGCTATTTTGAGATAAAAAATCTTCGTAAAGATTCGATCGAATATCATGTCGGAGAACTTCTGGAAAACATAGAGTATAACCTGACCAAGCAGGTCATGATGGCACTGCCGCACAGCAGCAAGTACCGTGAGGCGGATAAAGAGACCTTGATGGAAAGTGCAAGAGAGATCACGCACCGTTTTCTGGAGAAGATCCCGAAGCTGCGTGATGTGCTGGCGACCGATGTCCAGGCAGGATACGAGGGCGATCCGGCTGCGTTTAACACCGATGAAGTCATCTTTTCTTATCCGGGTATGTATGCGATCACAGTCAACCGTATTGCACATGAACTCTATCTGCTCGGTGTTCCGCTGATCCCGCGTATGATGACCGAACATGCACACAGCCTGACCGGGATCGACATCCATCCGGGAGCATCGATCGGAGAATATTTTTTTATCGACCACGGTACCGGTGTTGTGGTCGGTGAGACCACAGTGATCGGAAAGTATGTCAAGATTTATCAGGGTGTGACACTTGGTGCACTTTCCACCAGAGGAGGACAGAGCCTTCGCGGTGTGAAACGTCATCCGACCCTGGAAGACAACGTAACCGTATATTCCGGAGCATCGATCCTTGGCGGAGAGACCGTGATCGGCACCGGAGCGGTGATCGGAAGTAATGCATTTATCACATCTTCCGTACCGGCTCAGACGAGAGTCAGCATCAAAAATCCGGAACTGCAGTTTAAAGACCGCTCCAGAAAGGCATCTGAGCTTGGTCAGGAAGGATTCTTCAACCGCAAAGAAGAGGACTAAAGAAAAGGAGTAGTATCGTGAAGTTTTTTCATATAGCAGATACACACCTGGGAGCGATCCCGGATGCCGGTTTTGCGTGGAGTGAAGAACGCAGGAGCGAGATCTGGGAGAGCTTTCGCAGTGTTGTGGCAAAGGCAGATCGAGAGGAAGTGGATCTGCTGCTGATCGCAGGAGATCTGTTTCACAGACAGCCACTGATGCGCGAGCTCAAAGAAGTCAACTATCTGTTTTCCACGCTGAAAAAAACAAAAGTCGTGTTTATCATAGGAAACCATGATTACCTGAAAGTAGACTCTTACTATCTGGATTTTCCGTGGAGTGAGAATGTGACCTGTCTTCGGGGCAAGGAATGTGAAAGTGTCGTGTTTGAGGATCTGGATACGGAAGTGTATGGATTAAGTTACCATACAAGGGAGATCAAAGAGCCGAAATATAATGATCTGCAGCCGGAGAAAAAGGCCGGTTTTTCCATTCTGCTCGGGCACGGCGGAGATGCAAAGCATATTCCGATCGACCGCAAAAAGCTGCTTCTGTCGGGCTTTGACTATATTGCACTTGGACATATCCACAGACCGGAGATGATAGAGCCGGACCGTATGGCGTATGCCGGGGCGTTAGAGCCGATCGACCAGAATGATATCGGTCCTCATGGCTTTATTGAAGGGAAATATAACGAAGGCAAGCTGAGTATTTCGTTTGTGCCGTGGGCGTGCAGAGAGTATATCCCACTTGAGCTGGATACGAAAGAATGTCCGACCAACCTGGCATTTCAGGAGACAGTGCGGATGCGGATGGCAGCAAAGGGAATGCAGCATATTTATAAAGTGCTTCTGCAGGGATATCGTGATCCGGATATTGTATACGATCTGGATGCCTGCAGGAAGCTTGGAAATATCGTAAGCGTACAGGATGAGAGCGTTCCGGACTATGATTTTGAACGGCTTATGCGTGTCCATGCGGGCGATATTGCCGGAAGATACATCCAGACTCTGTATCATAAAGACATGAGTGATACAGAGAGAAAGGCATTGTATTACGGAATACATGCACTGCTGGAGATGAGAGGATAAAAGTACATGCGGATACTGGAATTAGAAATCATTAATTTTGGAAAATTCAACCACGAGACAGTCACATTTCATGATGGAATGAATCTGATCTATGGCGAGAATGAAATGGGAAAAACAACGCTTCATTCATTTATCCGCGGTATGTTTTTCGGGATTGAAAAGCAGAGAGGGCGGGCAGCCAGAAAAGATGAATACAGCATCAGGGAACCGTGGTTTCATGCAGGACAGTTTGCAGGTATCATGCGATTTGAGAGCGGCGGCAAAATCTTTCGTCTGGAGCGGAATTTTTACCGCAAGGAAAAGAGCGTCAGCCTGGTATGCGAGACAAACGGTGAAGTACTGTCCGTAGAAAAGGGCGATCTTCAGGTTCTGATGGAAGGCATGAATGAGGATGCTTTTCGCAATACTGTGTTTTTTAATCAGCAGTCGGCAGCGACGGACGAAGGTCTGGCAAGAGAACTGCGAAATTACATGACCAATCTGCAGAATTCCGGAGACGGTGAGATGAACGTCAGTGCGGCGATCAAGAGCCTGGAAAGCCAGAGACGGCATCTGGAATCCGAACAGAAGAGTCTGGATGCAGAACAGGCAGAAGAGCTGGAAAGCCAGCAGATGCGTCTGGAGTACGTGCGTCAGGAACTGCTGGAGCTGTCCGAAGAACAGAAACACTGTGAAGTCCAGATGGCACGCATCGCAAAAGAGCGGATCGCACTTCAGGCGAGACTGACAGAAAAAAAGAGAAGCCTGGAGAAAATGAAGCGGGAACTGGATATTCCGCTGGAAGAGAATGCCGGTAAAGATGAGATGGAGTCCTGGAAAATGCGAATGGAAGCAGGACAGGACAAACGCAGGATGCTGTGGCGTAACCAGGAGCTCTGGCTTTTAGGAGGCGGTGTGCTGGCACTGCTGGTTTGCATTCTTGTGCCGCATATCTGGATCAGTGCCCTTGTGCTTGCCGGATGGCTTGGGATTTCTGCTATTTTTGTATGGAAGATCTACCGCCGCCATCAGGAGGAGCAGGAGCGGCAGGAGCGTATCCAGAAACGGATGCAGGAGCGTATGAAAAAAGAGATCCAGGCCGAGCGGGAGCGTTCCGCAAAGCGTGAGAAGCTTCTGGAAGAAAAATACCATGAAGAAGATGAACTGGCTCAGCGTGAAAAAGAGCTGAACCTGGAATTTGAAAAGCAGATGTGGAATCAGGAACGCATCAGTGCGGAGAGCAAAGAAAAACAGGTTATTTTAAACAATCTGGAAGAGAGCCTCCAGGAATTGCAGGAAGAGAATGAGCAGAGCGGAAGTATCCAGGAAGAACTCGATGCGGTACGTCTGGCGATCATGACGATGAACCAGATCTCTGAGGATATTTACAAAGAATCTGCCGCACATCTGAATCAGAAAATCTCCGATATTTTAAGCCAGATCACAGAAGGACGTTATACCAGTGTATTTCTCGATGCAAACATGGAAGTACGTATCAATACGCCGAAAAAGCTGCTCTCCCTGGAACAGGTGAGCCGCGGCACGATGGAGCAGATCTACTTTGCACTGCGTATGGCGGTCGGTGAGATGTTCTGCCAGGATGAGACGATGCCGATCATACTGGACGATGCGTTTGTGATGTATGATGATAAGAGACTGAAACAGACACTGAAATGGCTCTATCACAGCGGAAGACAGGTGATATTGTTTACCTGCCATGGAAGAGAACAGAGGATTCTGGATGAGATAAAGCAGGAGAACTAAATTTTTGAATGTGCAAACGAACGAATTCCCCGAAGGCACGCACGGATATTTTTGTAAGTGTATGGAATGTATAAAAATGAGAGTATAGAAGTGTATAGAGTGCCGGACGAAAAAGGCAGAACCCGTGACACGCATCGTTTCCTGTTCGATTTGTGCCGTCTATGATCCGCCGTTCGCTGGAACTCGCAGCTACGCTGCTCAGACACCGCTCGGCGGCGGAAACTAGACACAAATCTTTTTACTTCACTCGGAAAAAGATAAAGACATAATTTTTATACAAACTGATCTAAAACGATATCATAGATAATGACCTGATGATTTGTGTTGTAATAACATAGATTATCAGGTTATTTTATATCAGATGTGCACAGAAGAATATGTCATGCGATGTATGATGTGCACCTTGCAGCAAGAAAGCCAGAAGCATTCTTGAACAAATATACAATAGAATTGTCCGACTTATTGTTGCAATTTTATAAAAATATTGGAAGTTGTTAGAAAAGTGTAAAATAAGAAGTTACTTTCATTTATGGAGAAAAAGTAGTGCCCACACCTTGGTAGTATGAATCCTGTTTGCTCATGTGCAAATAAAATGCGTGATATTTGAGGTACATGTGGTATGTAAATAAGAACAGCCATAATGATTCGAAAACAAATCGTACTGACGATAGCAAGGCTTCCGTCGTGAGGTTTGCGATGTTTCCGCCCCCGAGCCGCTGTCTGAGCCTCGAAGAGGCGAGTTTAGGCGAAGGGCAGATAACACACGAGCGAACCGAACAGGAAACGAAGCGTGTCAGAAGATTGTTTTCGAACCATTATGGCGTTCTGTTTTCCAAAACTATTTCATTCTTAAATCACATCTGTTTGTGCAGGACAAACATTATGAATTGTGTTCTTTTAAGAATTTATTGATCCGGTCTAATGGGTTTAACAGACTGCTGATGGATGCATCATGATTCAGCGTATCAATGATGTAAGCGATATACTTGCTGAGGTCGCAGTTGATATAATATGGTTTCTGGAGCAGCTCCGGTGTCTGGTATACCAGGTTGGTTGTCAGAATGAAATCAAACATGCCGGCTTCATAAGCCTTGTCAAATTTCTCCATGCCGTTTGTGAACAGACCAAACGTAGAGCAGATAAATACACGGTTTGCTTTGCGTTTTTTCAGTTCTGCAGCGACTTCCAGAACACTTCCGCCGGAAGAGATCATATCGTCGATCACGATCATATCTTTGCCTTTCACATCAGAACCCAGGAACTCATGTGCAACGATCGGATTTGTACCGTTTATGATGGTAGCATAATCACGACGTTTGTAGAACATACCCATGTCGGTTCCCAGAACGTTTGCCATGTAGATAGCACGTCCCATACCGCCTTCGTCCGGGCTGATGACCATCATGGTGTCTTTGTTCGGATGAAGATCCGGAACTGCACGGAACAGACCTTTGATAAACTGGTAAACCGGCTGAACGGTCTCAAAACCTTTCAGAGGGATTGCATTCTGCACACGCGGGTCGTGAGCATCAAAGGTAATGATATTGTCAACGCCCATGCGGACCAGTTCGTTCAGTGCCAGTGCACAGTCCAGAGATTCTCTTCCGGTACGTTTGTGCTGACGGCTCTCGTAAAGGAATGGCATGATGACATTGATACGTCTTGCTTTTCCGCCTACTGCTGCGATGATACGCTTCAGATCCTGGAAATGGTCATCCGGTGACATATGGTTTGTATATCCGCAGAGATTGTAGGTCATGCTGTAGTTACATACATCTACCAGAAGATAAAGATCTGCTCCGCGGACGGACTGACGGATCACGCCCTTTGCTTCACCTGAGCCAAATCTTGGCACTTCTGCGTTGATCAAATAAGAATCCCGTTCGTAACCCTGGAAAGAAAGGCTGTTCTTGTGTTCATGGTTCCGCTCCTGTCTCCATGAAACCAGATAGTCATTGACTTTTTTGCCCAGCTCTTTATGGCTGTCCAGTGCGATCAGCCCCAGTGGTCCTACCGGGATGGTTTCTATACATCGTTCTTTTGTTGTCTGCATTTTGTTGTTGTCCTCCTACGCATACTTACTACATTTTAAATGAAAACCCAATCCTATACATACCTACTTTAACATAAAGTAAAGCAAAGTCAAGCCATTTTCAGCCCTGTTCACCAAGCTTTTTCATTAAGCGGATATCTTTGCCGATCAGTTTCCGCATTTTGAAATTACTGGAAATCCGCGAAAAGACACGCTCGGAATACAGATCCCGCAGAGATTCCAGAGAGAGATTGGTGGAAATGATCGTGGATTTTTTGTTCATCAGACGTTCATTAATACAAAGGAACAGCTGAGAAGCGACGAATGTATTCGTCATTTCCGTTCCGAGGTCGTCGATGATCAGCAGATCGCAGTCAAAAATGGCACTGTGCTGCTGCAAAACTTCATCTTCGGCATATTTTTTGCTGAACGTGGCCGTTGAGAGCACTTCAAACAGGTCAAAAGACGTAAAATAAATGACAGAATGTGCACTTTCAAGCAGTTCCTTGGCAATGCAGTGCGTCAGAAAGGTTTTGCCGACGCCTGTCGCACCGTAAAAGAGCAGATTGTCGTGTTCCATATCAAAATTCTGTACAAAGTGCAGGCATTCATCGACGATTTTCTGGATGTTCTCGCGGGCATTTCTGCCGGTCACGCGGTCTTTCATCGTTTCTGGATAATAATGGAAGCAGAAATGGTCAAAATTTTCCGTTTCCAGGATTGAAGTCAGGTTTGACTGGGTGTAAAGCAGGTTGATCGCTGCCTGGCGGAAACAGTGACATTTCTCATTTCCAATATAGCCGGTGTCTTTGCAGTCCGGGCAGGAATAATGCATTTCCAGAAAATCTTCCGGGAATCCGGCATTTTTCAGCAAAGCTTTGCGGTGGATACCGTATGCGGCAATCTCTGTTTTCAGGTCATCGATCGAAGCAGCCTCCCCTTCCAGAAGGCGGCGGGCACATTTCATGCTTAAAGAAGCGATTTCTCCATTGATCTGTGAAAGCTCCGGCAGTTCCTTTTCTGCAAGGGCGATGCGTGCCTCCTGATCCCGGCGGTTCTGAAGCTGTTTTTTGTTGTATTCGCGGATGATCGTATCGTATTGTGTGTTCGTCAGTGCCATGGCAGTCCTCCTACTGATTCAGCAGCGATTCCAGATGATCAAAATCATAGTCACGCTGCGAGAAATTGTTGAATTTGCTTCCGGAAGTTACGGCAGGACGCTGTTTCGATGCCGCTTTTCCCGTCTTCTGATGTTTCTGGTCAAGTTCCCGGATTTCATTCAGATGGTGGATACCGCTTGCATGCCAGCTTTCCAGGATTTTGTTGGCATACTGGAAACTCGGGTTCTGCGTCTGGGTCAGTGTGCGGCTGCACGCCTCCAGAATGATATCCGAAGTAAAATGCAGGTCATCAAACCAGTGGTCGATCATCTGCACTTCCGGTTTGCCGGGACCCCGGTCGCGGATGCCGAAAGCATTTAACACAGAATAATATTTCTGGCTGTACTGAGACTGGCGTTCCTTTGCCTGCCCGGCATTTGTGATGCCTTCCTCTGCCCATGCCAGAGCTACTTTATCTATGTAATGAAAACTTTTCGTTCCCCGTGAAATACAGTACTCGATCAGATATTCGATCAGCTCAAAATTAAAATGCAGCGAGTCATAATAATATAAAATAGAAGACATTTCAGTCGGCGAAAGACTGTGCCCGAGGTAAGATTCTGCGATCAGCAGGAGTTGCTTGATATCCTGTTCTCCCTGAAGGGCAGTCATACGGTCTCTTGAAATCTTCAATTTCGGAGAAAGGACCTTTGCTTCCGTGGAATCATTCGGTTCGGAAGCCGCTTTTTTTGCTGCATTTTTGGAAACGGGTGCCTTTACAGATGCAGGGAGCACTCCGGAAGAGACAGAAGCAGCAGCCTGCTGCACGCTCTCCGGCTTTCGAACTTCCAGAAAGACCAGATCGCTGATGCTGCCGTCCTGGTCAAATGCCAGGTCGATCAGTCCCTGGTCTGCCCAGTACTGCAGGCCGCGGTAGATATCCCGCTCAGTATAATCAAAAAGTTCCGCAATGGATTCCAGAGGAATACTGCCATAGTCCGCCGCATGACGCAGCAGACAGAGGTAGAGCTTGACGTATTCTCCGCCGGCCTGTGGCATATAGTAATCGATAAAATAGTTGGATACGGCAGTCATGTTGTTGGAAAACGGATGATGTAAACGTATATTTTTCATAAGGTAACTCCCCTCCTGTGGAGCAATTCGCAGGCATCGGTTGAGGAAAAAAGGCTTTTCCCCGACATTTCTGTCCACTAGTATAGCATAAAAGAGATGCATTGAGAATAAGGGAAATAAGGGCAGAAAAATCCACATGTTCTGCAAAAAAAGAATGTGCAGAAACATGTGGATCAAAGGAATCAAGACCGGAAAAACGTGTGCAGATTTTATTCTCCGAGCAGTTTCTCACCGATCTTGACAACATCGCCGGCACCCATGGTGATCAGGACATCACCCGGCTTGCAGTTTTCGAGCAGACAGGTCTCAATCTTGTCGAAGGAGTCGAAATAATCCGCACAGCCGCCAAGAGCGTTCACTTTCTCTGCCAGCATGGATGAGCTGATGCCGAGGGTATCCGTCTCTCTGGCAGCATAGATATCAGCCAGAACGACATGGTCGGCAAGGGTCAGAGCTTTTGCAAAGTCATCCATCAGAGCTTTTGTCCGTGTATAAGTATGCGGCTGGAATACGCACCACAGCTTTTTATGCGGATAGTTGTGTGCAGCGTGGAGTGTAGCTTCGATCTCAGTCGGATGGTGAGCATAGTCATCGATAATCGTTACGCCGCCGATCTCGCCTTTTTTCTCGAAACGACGTTTGGTGCCGCCGAATTTCTCAAGACCGATACGGGTATGTTCCATGGAAACGCCCATCTGATCAGCGAGGGCGATGGAAGCCAGAGCATTGCTGACATTGTGGATACCAGGAACGTGCAGCACAAAATGACCGAGCAGGGTATCTCCTTTATAGCAGTCAAAGGACGGATGTGCGAATTCGTCAAACGTAATATTGGAAGCATAATAATCGCTGGAAGCGTCCATACCGTAGGTTACGATCTTGCAGGTCAGTCCTTCTGTCAGCTGATCCAGGTGTTCAATCTCACTGTTGACGATCAATGTGCCGTCGTCCGGCAGCAGCTGGGCAAATTTGCGGAAAGAATGGCGGATATCATCAAGATCCTTGAAGAAATCCAGATGATCCGCATCGATATTTAAGATCACGCTGATCTTCGGGAAGAAATGAAGAAAACTGTTCGTGTACTCACAGGCCTCGGTCAGGAACGTGTCATGGCCGCCGACACGGATATTGCCGCCGATCGCATCGAGGATACCGCCGACCGAGATGGTCGGGTCCATATCTGCTTCCAGGAAAATGTAGGAAGCCATGGAGGTGGTTGTCGTTTTGCCGTGCGTTCCGGAAATGGCAACCGGCGTTTTGAAGTTGTGCATCATCTGGCCGAGCAGTTCGGCACGGGAGAGCATCGGGATCTGTTTTGCTACCGCAGCGGCATATTCCGGATTGTCAGGGTGGATGGCGGCTGTGTAGACCACCAGATCCGGTGTGTCATCCAGGTTGGAAGCACGCTGACCGTAGTAGAGAATGGCTCCTTCGGCTTCCAGCTGCTTTGTGAGCTCGGATTCGTGGGCATCGGAGCCGGATACTTTGAAATGCTGCTTCAATAATATAGAAGCAAGCCCGCTCATGCTGATGCCGCCGATGCCGATGAAATGTATATGCATTGGTTTCTTGAAATCTATCTGATACATAGTTGTAGTCTCCTTTGTTGTTAAAGTCTGATTTTAGTATAAACTTTTTTTTGGAAAAAAGAAAGAGCTTATTGGAAATCCGGCATAACTTTTACCGTGTTTTTAGGCAGATAATTCAAAGAGTTTTCGCAGAAAAATCGACATAATGCAATTATAATAAAAAACAGGAAAATTTTTTCGAAAATTTGTAAAAAATGTTCACTATTTAAGAAACCTGTGATATAATAAAAAATACAACATAGATGATGCATTTCAGGCATCATGGGAACGGGAAAATGGTTCCTGATGTGAAAATAATATTAAGAGGTGATAGCGTGATTAAAAAAGAAATGATAGCCATGCTGCTTGCCGGAGGACAGGGAAGCCGTCTCGGTGTCCTGACTTCAAAAGTGGCAAAGCCGGCGGTAGCATTCGGCGGCAAATATCGTATTATTGATTTTCCGTTGAGTAACTGTATCAATTCCGGTGTGGACACAGTCGGAGTCCTGACACAGTATCAGCCGCTGAGACTGAACACTCATATCGGGATCGGTATTCCGTGGGATCTTGACCGCAATGTCGGCGGCGTTACCGTACTTCCGCCTTATGAAAAGAGTTCAAAGACAGAATGGTACACAGGTACAGCAAATGCCATTTACCAGAACTTGAATTATATGGAAACTTACAATCCGGAGTATGTCCTGATCCTGTCAGGTGACCATATTTATAAGATGGACTACGAAGTAATGCTTGATTTCCATAAAGCAACCAACGCAGATGTAACGATTGCAGTTATGCCTGTTCCTATGGAAGAAGCAAGCCGTTTTGGTATCGTTGTCACAGACGAAAACAACGTCATTACAGATTTCCAGGAAAAACCGGCAGAGCCAAAGAGCAATCTTGCATCCATGGGTATCTATATTTTCTCATGGAAAGCATTGAGAGAATCTTTGATCGCACTGAAAGACCAGAGCAACTGTGACTTCGGCAAGCACATCATCCCATGGCTCAAAGAGCGTGGAGACCGCATGGCTGCCTACGAGTTCAACGGTTACTGGAAAGACGTTGGAACACTTGGTTCTTACTGGGAAGCAAATATGGAACTGATTGATATCATTCCGGAGTTCAATCTTTACGAAGAGTTCTGGAAGATTTATACATCCAGCGAGATCATTGCACCGCAGTATATTTCAGCAGATGCAAAAGTGGATAAATGTATCGTCGGAGACGGTACCGAGATTTACGGTGAAGTACATAATTCTGTGATCGGACCTGGCGTTACGATCAAAAAAGGTGCGGTTGTGCGTGATTCTATTATTATGCGAGGCACGACGATCGGCGAGAACGTAACGGTAGACCGAAGCATTATTGCAGAAGGTGTTACGGTTGGCAATGACGTAGAGATCGGTATCGGAGAAGAAGCACCGAACAAGTTCAAACCTGCTGTATATGCCTTCGGACTGGCTGTTATCGGCGAGAAATCCGCCATCCCTGCCGGTGTTAAGATAGGAAAGAATACAGCGATTTCAGGAATTACCACAGCAGAAGATTATCCAAATGGTATTTTGGAGAGCGGTGAATCTATTATAAAGGAAGGTGATATGGCATGAGAGCAGTAGGTATTATTTTAGCAGGCGGAAATAACCACCGGATGAGAGAGTTATCCCAGAAGCGTGCGATTGCTGCCATGCCGATCGCGGGTGGTTTCCGTGCAATCGACTTTGCACTGAGCAACATGACGAATTCTTCCATCCAGAAAGTTGCAGTGCTGACACAGTACAATGCAAGATCCTTAAACGAGCATCTGAGTTCTTCCAAATGGTGGGATTTCGGACGTAAACAGGGAGGTCTGTTTGTATTTACACCGACCACAACTGCAGACAACAGTTTCTGGTACCGCGGTACGGCAGATGCGATCGCACAGAATCTGGATTTCCTGAAGAAATGCCATGAGCCGTATGTGATCATTGCTTCTGGTGATGGTGTATACAAGCTGGATTACAACAAAGTGCTGGAATATCATATCGAGAAAAAAGCAGATATCACCGTGGTATGTAAAGACCTTCCAAGAGGAGAAGACGCAACAAGATTCGGTGTTATCAAAATGAATGAAGACAGCCGGATCGAAGAATTCGAAGAGAAACCGATGGTAAGCAATTCCAACTGCATTTCTACCGGTATCTATGTGATTCGAAGAAGACAGCTGATCGAGCTGATCGAGCGGTGTGCACTGGAAGACCGCCACGATTTTGTAAAAGACATCCTGATCCGTTACAAAAATCTGAAACGTATCTATGGATATAAGATCAAAGATTACTGGAGCAATATTGCATCCGTAGACTCTTATTATAAAACAAATATGGATTTCCTGAAACCGGAAGTACGTGATTATTTCTTCCATCAGTATCCGAATATTTATTCAAAAGTAGATGACAATCCGCCGGCAAAATACAACCCGGGTTGTGAAGTGAAAAACAGCCTTGTTTCAAACGGCTGTATTATCAATGGTTATGTGGAGAATTCTGTTCTGTTTAAGAAAGTTTTCGTCGGAGAAAACTGCGTGATCAAGAATTCGATTATTTTGAACGATGTCTATCTTGGAGACAACACACACATCGAGAACTGTATCGTAGAGAGCCGTGATACGATCCGTGCCAATTCTTACCATGTCGGCGAGGACGGCGTCAAGATCGTGATCGAGAAAAACGAGAGATATGTGCTGTAAGGTATTCTTTAGTTTAGCAAAAACAGGTGTGGGGACCGGATATCCGGTTTAAACACGATATAATAAAATGGGGACGAAAAGTGCTTTTATCCGATAGCTGATACCGGATGGAAGCATTTTTTTCACAATTATATCACAATTCTTGCGTAAACTTGAAAAAAATAAAAGATGCAAAAATGACGAAAACAGGGGGAACAGGGAAAAATCTGAAATCAGGAAAGGGGAGTATATCCGTGAACAAAAATGTCATATTATTGATCGAAGATGAAGAAAAATTATCCAGGACACTTGCAGAATATCTGGAGTTGAACGGATACCGTGTACTGCGGGCACTGAACGGACTGGAAGGGCTGTCGATGTTTTATGACCATATGCATGAAGTGGATCTGATCCTGCTGGATATCATGCTGCCGGGTATGGATGGCAGTGAGATCCTCAAGGAGATTCGCAAAAAATCCAATGCACCGGTGATCATGGTGACAGCAAGGGACTCGATCCACGATCAGCTTCTGAACTTTGCAAACGGGGCGGATGATTATATCACGAAACCTTATGCACTGGCGATCGTCAAGGTTCATATTGAGGCAATCCTGAAACGTGCCGGAAAACAGAAAGAGAGGGTGGAAGTCGGACACATCGCGGTGGAGCCGGATACCTGGAGAGTGTATGTGGATGAAAAGGCGATCGAGACAACACCGAAAGAGTATGAACTTTTAAGTTATCTGATCAAGAATAAAAATGTCGTTATGACAAGGGACAGCATCCTGGAATCGGTATGGGGATATGATTACAGCGGAGATACGCGTACGGTGGATACTCTGGTAAAACAGCTTCGCAGGAAGATTGCACCGTATGGAAGTTATATACGTTCGGTGTATGGTGTCGGTTATATATTTGAAGGAGAGGAAAATGAAACAGCAGAAGCTTAGGGCAAGTATGCTATTGATGGAGCTGATGTTTCTTCTGATCGTGGTCGGAGGAAGTGTGCTTCTTTATAATATGTTTGCATCGGCTTATTACCGGCATCAGAAGAGCCGGGTGATCGAAAAAGCATACGAAGAAGTAAAACGCATGGATCTGTCAGGGATCGGCGATGAAGAGATGGAAACATTCAAAAGCTATGAAGGGCAGAATCTGACATTTACCATAGCAAATAAAGAGATGGATCCGGTTTATACAACCGGATCTTCACAGGATAATTTATATCAGGAAGAAAGACAGGTGCACCGCAATATTGTTGTATACCGCAAATTTTTCGAAAAAGATCCAAAAGTACTGTTCTGGAATGCAAGAGGAAAAGAAACGTTATGGTTATTTGGAAGGCTGAAACAGGGCGATGAGCGTTATTATGTGTGTGTGAAAGAAAATGTACAGAAAGTCTACAGTGCCCTGTTCTATACCGAAAAATTTTTGCTGTTCGTGGTTGTTTTTTCCCTTCTGAGCGGTTGTGCATTTATGTACTGGCAGTCGCGAAGGATTGCAAAGCCAATCGAAGAACTTTCCGGTGTTTCGCAGAAACTGACTGAGCGTGATTTTTCCGTGCGGGCAAAAAATTACGGAACGTATCAGGAGATCAGTGTTCTGGCACATAATTTCAATACGATGGCAGATGAGATGCAGGATTATATCCAGAAACTGGAAAGCAGCAAGGATGCACTGGAACGTTTCAATAAAATGCGGAACGATTTCACGGCAAATGTCACACATGAGCTGAAGACACCGCTGGCGGTCATTTCCGGACAGATCGAGCTTTTGCAGGAGATGGGAGATAAGGTGGATCAGGATTATTATTTCTCGTCGATCCGTGAAGAAGTGCAGAAGATGAGTGATATGGTTGGAAATCTGCTGAATATTTCTTCTATGGAGCATGAATTGGAAAATGTGGAGAAGCAACGTCTGAATTTATCAGAAACAGTAGAATATATGATGTTGAAATACGATGCACTGTTTCACAAAAAGAATCTGAAGATCGCAAGCGAGATCGAAAAGGACTGCAGGATCCTCGGAAACCGTGAATACATTGAGCAGGCAGCGGGAAACTATATCATGAATGCTTTTGCACATTGCGGCGAGGGAAGGCACATGAAAATTTCTCTGGCAAAGAAAGACGGAAAAGCGGTTTTTGGTGTTTACAACGACAGTGAACCGCTCACAGACGAAGAGAAAAGAAAAATCTGGGAAAAATATTACCAGGGAGAAGAACAGGCAGGGCACAGCGGACTCGGACTTCATATTGTAAAGACTGTGATCACGATGCAGGGCGGAGAATATGGTGTGGAGAATGAGAAAACAGGGGTAAGGTTCTGGTTTTCCTTCCCACTTGTGTAAAAAATGTGAAATCCGAAGACAGACTTGAAAAAAGAGCAGATTTAGAGTATGATGTGCTGGTAAAAAGAAAAGAAACAAAACAGGTAAAAAGCCCGGCTTTTGAAAGTGGGATACCCCCACAGAAAAAGGCGGGCAAAATTGTCGTTGGAGGTAAGGATATGTATATAATCGCAGGACTTGGAAATCCTGGCAAACAGTATGCACAGACCAGACATAATGTCGGGTTTGACACGATAGATATATTAGCAGACAAGTATAATATCAGCGTGGATACAAAAAAACACAAAGCACTCTGCGGAAAAGGCATGATCGAAGGTCAGAAAGTGGTGCTTGCCAAACCGCAGACTTTTATGAACTTGAGCGGCGAGAGTGTGCGGGAACTGGTTGATTTCTATAAGATCGATCCGGAAGAAGAACTGATCGTCATTTACGATGACATCAGCCTGGAGCCGGGACAGCTTCGCATCCGTCCAAAAGGAAGTGCCGGCGGCCACAATGGCATCAAAAACATCATCGCACATCTTGGCACCCAGGTTTTTAAACGGGTAAAGGTCGGAGTCGGTGAGAAACCAAAAGGATATGATCTGGCAGACTATGTGCTGAGTCGTTTTCCAAAGGATGAAAGAGTGCTGATGGAGGAAGCCTTTGAGCGGGCCGGAGAAGCAGCCGTCTGCATGATGAATGACACCATGGAACATGCGATGAACCAGTTTAACAAGAAGACAGAGAAATAGACAGGCGTTTGAATGGGAGGTAGCGGACGGATGAGAGCTTTTACAGAACCGCTTCAGGAGCTTGAAGAATTTCAGAAAATACAGCAGGCACTGAAAAAGCAGTCAATCCAGGTGACAGGATGTATCGATGCCCAGAAAGCACACTTTATCTATGCAGCAGGGGCGGCAAAAAAGAAACTGATCGTCACATACAGTGAACTGCGTGCAAAAGAACTGTGTGAAAATTATCGCCTGTTTGATAAAAATGTGCTGTTTTACCCGGCAAAAGATCTGATCTTTTACAGTGCCGATGTGCAGAGCAATCTTCTGGTACAGCAGCGGATCCGTGTACTGCAGAAACTGATGGAAGAAGAGGAAGTGACCATCGTCACGACCATGGGCGGCATCATGGATCATCTTCTGCCGCCGGAAGTCTTTCAAAAGCAGGTCGAGACGGTAGAGAGCGATTCGGAATTTGACATGGAGCTCTGGAAAAAGAAACTGACAGCCATGGGCTATGAGCGGGTGGGACAGGTCGAAGGAAGCGGACAGTTTGCCGTGCGAGGCGGTATTCTCGACATTTTTCCGTTGACCGAAGAAAATCCGGTCCGCATCGAGCTGTGGGGCGATGAGATTGACTCCATCCGCAGTTTTGATGTGGAAAGCCAGCGTTCCATTGAAAATCTGGACCGAATCCGCATTTATCCGGCGGGCGAATTTATTGCTGATGACGGGCGGATCAAAAAAGGGCTTGCGGTGCTGGAAAAAGAGGCGAAAAGGCTTGCAGATCAGTTCTTTCAGGAACGGAAAACAGAAGAATCGGCACGCCTGAAAGCTTTTGCAGAAGAAGTAAAACAGAGTCTGACGCAGTGGAAGCAGATGTCTGTGCTCGATGGTCTGGCTCCTTATTTTTATGACCGGATGGTTTCGTTTGCGGAATATTTTCCGAAAGAGGCACTGGTGGTGTTAGATGAGCCGAACCGCCTCTGGGAGGAAGCACAGGCGATCGAAAAGGAGTTCCGGGAGAGCATGACAAACCGACTGGAAAAAGGGTATGTGCTGCCGGGACAGATGAACCTGCTCTGTGAGAGCCAGACGGCATCCGAAAAATTGCAGAAACATCGCTGCATGGGGCTGTGTATGCTGGAGGCGGCAGGACCACAGTGGCATTTTGCGGAGCATTTCAGCATCGATGTACGCAGTGTCAATACCTACAACAACAGCTTTGAACTTCTGGTGAAGGATCTGCAGCAGTGGAAGAAAAAGGGAGAACGCGTGATCCTGCTGTGTGCATCCAGAACCAGGGCGAAACGTCTGGCAGAGGACCTTCGTGATCATGAACTGCGGGCATTTTATTCGGAAGATGCCGACCGCATCGTACAGCGAGGCGAGATCATGCTGCTTTACGGCAGTGCCCACCGCGGGTATGAATATCCGCTGATCAAGTTCCTGGTGATCTCGGAGAGCGATATTTTCGGCAAAGAAAAGAAAAAACGCAAAAAGATCAGACATTACGAAGGTAAGACGATCCACAGTTTTTCAGAGCTTTCTGTCGGTGATTACGTGGTGCATGAAAACCACGGACTCGGCATTTACCGCGGGATTGAAAAAATAGAAGTCGATAAAGTCACAAAAGATTATATGAAGGTGGAGTATGCCGGCGGAAGCAACCTTTATGTGCCGGCAACGCAGCTCGATGTCATCCAGAAATATGCAGATTCGCAGGCAAAACGCCCGAAACTGAACAAACTGGGGACGCAGGAGTGGGGGCGTACTAAGACAAAAGTACGCAGTGCGGTCAAAAACATCGCAAAAGATCTGGTGCAGCTCTATGCGGCGAGACAGCGGGAAGAGGGATTCTGCTATGGAGAGGACACGATCTGGCAGAAAGAGTTCGAAGAGACGTTTCCGTTTGATGAGACGGACGATCAGCTGGAGGCGATCGAAGCGGTGAAACACGATATGGAGAGCAATAAGATCATGGATCGCCTGATCTGCGGTGATGTCGGATATGGCAAGACGGAAGTGGCGATCCGTGCGGCGTTCAAGGCGGCACAGGAGAGCAAACAGGTGGTATTTCTGGTGCCGACGACCATCCTTGCCCAGCAGCATTATAATAATTTCGTCCAGAGGATGAAAGATTATCCGGTGCGTGTGGATCTGCTCTGCCGTTTCCGCACGGCAGCAGAACAGAAAAAAACGCTGGAAGACCTCAAAAAAGGACTGGTTGACATTGTGATTGGCACGCATCGGGTGCTCTCAAAAGATGTGCAGTTCAAAGATCTCGGTCTTCTGATCATCGACGAGGAGCAGCGTTTCGGTGTCACGCACAAAGAAAAGATCAAAAAGCTGCGGGAAAACATCGATGTACTGACCCTGACGGCAACGCCGATACCACGGACGCTGCATATGAGCCTGGTTGGGATCCGCGATATGAGCGTTCTGGAGGAAGCACCGATGGAGCGTGTGCCGATCCAGACATATGTCATGGAATACAACGAAGAGATGGTGCGGGAAGCGATCAGCCGGGAACTGGCACGGGGCGGACAGGTCTACTATGTCTATAATCGTGTCAACACGATCGTAGAGACGGCAAATAAGATTGCATCGCTTGTGCCGGAGGCCAGAGTGGCATTTGCACATGGGCAGATGAAAGAGCGTGAACTGGAAAAGATCATGTATGACTTTATCAATGGTGAGATTGATGTGCTGGTATCCACGACGATCATAGAGACCGGACTGGATATTTCCAATGTCAACACGATGATCATCCATGACGCGGACAATCTTGGCCTGTCGCAGCTTTATCAGCTCCGCGGGCGTGTCGGACGTTCGAACCGGACGGCGTATGCCTTTCTGATGTACCGCAGAAACAAAATGCTGCGGGAAGTGGCGGAAAAACGTCTCCATGCGATCCGGGAATTTACCGATCTTGGCAGTGGCTTCAAGATCGCCATGCGTGATCTTGAGATCCGTGGTGCCGGCAATCTCCTCGGGGCAGAGCAGCACGGCCATATGGAGGCAGTCGGCTACGATCTTTACTGTAAAATGCTCAATGAGTCCGTAAAAGAACTCAAAGGTGAGACGCAGCCGGAAGAAGAATTTGATACCGTCATCGATCTGGATATTGATGCTTTTATCCCGGAACGTTATATTAAGAATGAATTCCAGAAGCTGGATGTCTATAAACGCATCGCCACGATCGAGAGCGAAGAAGAATACGATGATATGCTTGAAGAACTGATGGATCGTTTCGGAGAGCCGCCAAAAGCGGTGCAGAACCTGCTTGCTGTGGCAAATTTAAAAGCGATGGCACACCGGGCATGGCTGACCGAGATTGCACAGAAAGGCGACCAGATCCGCTTTACCATGTTTGAGCGGGCAAAGGCAGATCCGGCAGGGATCGAGCTTCTGGTAAAAGAGAGCAAAGGGAAAATGAAATTTGTCATAGATACCAATCCTTACTTTATTTATATGAAGCCGCGTAAAAACGGAAAAGATAATGAGGATGTGCTGACACTGGTACGCAGCCTGACGGAAAAGATGATAAAAAATCTGGCATGTGATGTATGATAAGCTCCTTGAAATAAGAATGTCAGGAATGTTTTAGAATATCGGATGGCAATTGACGTACCGGGTGAAAAAGGATATAATAGCAGACAGTATGGTGCCTGAAAGAGGATTTTTTGCGGCCGGATGCCGGAGGTATTCTTGAATGAATGGCACCAGTTGATCAGGAGGAAAAGACAGTGAAAAAAACAATGAAAAACAGACTGGCAGTCGCAGGACTGTGCTTTACGCTGACAGCAGGGATGCTGACCGGATGCAGTGGAAATTCAGGCAAGGCGATCATTACATTGGACGGACAGAAAACAGAATATGCAGTGGCAAATATCATGCTTCGTTATAGCCAGGCACAGATGCAGGCATTTTACGGAGCTTATCTTGGAGATAATCTGTGGTCACAGTACGGCGATTCCACAAAGAGCACGATGATGGATACCCTCAAACAGATGCTGATCCTCGAACAGCATCAGGACGAGTATAATGTGAGCCTGACAGACGATGACAAAAAGAAGATCGATGAAGCTGCACAGCAGTTTATGGATGACAACGACCAGGCAACCCTGAAATCCATGGGTGCGACAAAAGAACGTGTGGCACGTGTTCTGGAACTGTACACGATCCGCAATAAAATGTCAAATGCGATCGTTGCAGATGTTGATACCAACGTAACTGATGACGAAGCAGCCCAGAAAACGATCAATTACGTGGTATTCAGCACTGCAGATACGACCGATTCGGATGGCAATAAAGTGGTACTGACGGATGATGAGAAAGCAGCTTTGCTTGCAAATGCACAGAAAGTACGTGATGCAGCAGCAGGCGGCAAGAGCATGGAAGATGCAGTCAAAGATGTCGATGACACCAAGACCGTGAGCAGCACCTCTTATGGTGATAATGATGAAAGTTACACCCTGGATGAAGCGATCCGCAATGCGGCAGATAAACTGAAAGACGGAGAAGTGGCAGATGAAGTGATCACCACAGATGCAGGATATTATGTCATCCAGATGAAAGCAACCTATGATCCGGATGCAACTGCAAGCAAAAAAGAACGGATCATCAACGAAAGAAAGAGCAGCAAATTCAGCGAAGTCTACGATGCATGGCAAAGTGCAGCAGACTACACACAGGATGATGCTCTGTTAAAAGAGATCACCTTCAAGGATATTTACCAGATGGCAACCGAGGCTCAGAGCGAGACCGGAACGGAAAGTACAGAAAGTACCGAAGATGCCGGAAGCACAGAGGCAACCGAGGCTGCAAGTGAGACAGAGAGTGCAGCTGCAACAGAATAATTATCATGCTGGACGTAAAAAGGCAGAGCACGTGACACGCATCGTTTCCTGTTCGGTTTGTGCCGTCTATGATCCGCCGTTCGCTGGAACTCGCAGCTTCGCTGCTCAGACACCGCTCGGCGGCGGAAACTAGACACAAACCTCACGACGGAACCTTGCTACCGTCACTGTGCAGCTGCCTTTTTTCTGTCCAGCATATACATTTCTCAGGCTTTCAAAATTACCGCAAGATGGTACGGAGTTTCTTTTGATTCAGAAACTGGTGATAAAATCGCTAGGGTATAGATACGGGTAGATTTTATGAGTGTGCAGAAGAACATATAATGTATGATATACATCTTTTGGCAAAATAATAAACGTATTCTGAAATCAGGAAGATTGGAACTGCCAGATGCATTAGTGGGAAAAACAGCACAGTCATAACAATCAGAAAGTAAGTCAAGCTGACGGTAGCGAGGCTTCCGTCGTGAGGTTTGCGATGTTGCCGCCCCGGAGAGCCGCTGTTTGAGCCTCGAAGAGGCGAGTTTAGGCGAAGGGCGGCTAACACACGAGCGAACCGAACAGGAAACGATGCGTGTCAGCGGATTTACTTTCTGATGTTATGACGTCCTCTTTAACTATAGTGAAGTTCAAACTAAAAACCTTGACGTTCCACAGGTTTTATTGTATGATAATACTGAATATTTTCGGTGACGCGAATCGGGATTTCGTATTACTGAACAACTCGGGGACATTTCAAAGGGAGATATCCCCGCTTTTAGTCATTTAAGGAGGAAAAGTATGAAAAGAAAAAGCAGCAAACAGTTGTTTTCTGTACTGATGGCAACCGCTATGGTTATGTCCGGCATCAGCGTTCCGGTTATGGCATCACCGGTTGACGATGCTATGGTACAGTCTGCTCTGGCAGAAGCCGGCGTAGAGACATCTGAAAGCAGAGAGATCAATTTCAACAAAGGCTGGAAGTTCCACTTTGGAGATGTAACCGGTGCAGAAACAAAGGATTACGATGATTCCAAGGCAGATGAATGGGGAGACTTAAATCTTCCGCACGACTTCAGTATCACACAGGAGCCGTCCAACTCCAACGAAGCAGAGTCCGGATTCATGCCGGGTGGTACAGGATGGTACCGCAAGAGCTTTACCCTGCCGAGTGATTACGCAGGCAAGAGTGTTGTTCTGAACTTTGACGGATCTTATAATCATACATATGTATATGTAAATGGCACAAAAGTAGGCGAAAACCATTATGGATATAATGATTTCGCATTTGATATTTCAAAATACCTGACCTGCGACGGCACCACAGAGAACGTGATCAGCGTAAAAGTGGTACATCAGACTCCGTCCAGCCGCTGGTATTCAGGATCCGGTATCTACCGTGACGTAGAGCTGATCGTTACCGATGCCGTTCATGTTTCCAGAAACGGCACATATGTGACTACACCAAATCTGGCGACAGAAAAAGACGGCGATGTTACCGTTAAAGTACAGACCGATGTCCAGAATGACAGCAGTGCACAGGCAGCAGCCCAGATCCGCACAACAGTCCTGGATGCAGAGGGCAAAGCAGTTTCTAAGGCAGTGACCACCGATGTGACACTGGCAGCAAACAGCACAGCAGAAAAAGAACAGACCCTGACAGTAAACAAACCGGCACTGTGGAGCACAGAAAATCCGAACCTGTACTATGTACAGACCGAAGTTCTGGTAGACGGCAAAGTAAAGGACACTTACAAGACAACCTACGGTTTCCGTTACATCAATTTTGATGCAAATACCGGTTTCAGTCTGAATGGCAAAAATGTAAAACTCAAAGGTGTATGTATGCACCATGACCAGGGTGCACTCGGAGCCGCATCAGAACGTGATGCAGTATACCGTCAGGTTAAAAAGCTCAAAGAAATGGGATGTAATGCGATCCGTACCTCTCACAACACACCGTCTTCGGTACTGCTTGAAGCATGCAACGAGCTGGGTATGATGGTTATGGATGAGACGTTTGACGGATGGGCATTCCCGAAAAACGGCAACAGCCAGGACTTCAGCACACACTTCAACCAGACCATCAGTGCAGACAACAAGCTGCTTGGTGCAACGACAGGCGACACCTGGTATAAATTCATTCTGGAATCAAATATCGAGCGTGACAAGAACGATCCATCCGTTATCATCTGGGATATCGGAAATGAGCTGAACTTCGGTGTTACCGATTCCAGCCAGTATGAGCAGTACGCAAAGAACATGAAGAGCTACATCGAAGCAATCGATAAGACAAGACCGATCACAGTTGGTGATAACAATCCAAATGGTCTTCAGAATGCCAATACACAGGAGTTCCGTAACAAAGTATCTACTGTTCTGGCGAAGAACGGTGAGGGACTTGCAGGAGCCAACTATTCTATGGGATCTATGGCAGGTATCCATAAGACACATCCGGACTGGAAGATCATTGCTACAGAGTCAGCTTCTCCAAGCAACAGCCGTGGTATCTACAATACACTGTCTCAGTACAACAAGACAGGTGACTATCAGTGTACCGCATACGATACCAACGCCGTATCCTGGGGCAACACAGCACGTGAGTCCTGGTGGTACACGATCAAAGATGACTTTGTATCCGGTGAGTTTATCTGGACCGGATTTGACTACATCGGCGAGCCGACACCGTGGAACGGAACCGGAACAGGAAGCGTCAGCGGTGACAAACTGGCAGTACCGAACTCCTCTTACTTTGGTGTGATTGATACAGCAGGCTTTGAGAAGGATTCCTTCTATTTCTACACAAGCCAGTGGAGAGAAGATAAAAAGACACTGCACGTCGTACCGCAGAGCTGGAATGCAGAAGACTTAAGTATCTCCGGCGGCAAAGTACCGGTATACGTTTATTCAAACGCAGCAAAAGTAGAACTTTACCTGAACGACAAGCTGATCGGTACTTCCACAAGAACCCCGATCAAGACAGCAGCCGGTCATGAATGGGCTACTTACAGCAATGTATCAAACGATGCAGACCAGTGTACAGCAGTCAACGAATCACAGCAGTGGAAAGCCCAGGCAATCCAGTTCAAGGTAAAATATGCAGAAGGCACGCTCAGTGCAAAAGCCTATGATGAAAGTGGAAACGAGATCACAGACACGCTTGGTTCTGCTTCCGTTACGACAAACAGCGACAAAGGAAGCAGCCTTGCAGTTACCGCAGAGAAGACAGAGATCCAGGCTGACGGCAGCAGCTTAAGCTACATTGATATTGATGTCAACGACAAAGACGGACGTTTTGTAAGTGCCGCAGACAACAGCATCCTCTTTACCTTAACAGGTAACGGAACGATCGTTGGTGTGGATAACGGAAATCCATCTACCGTAGATAAATTCCAGCAGAAATCCGTTCTGACAAGCGACAAGACCGCAAACATCAAGGCATTCAGCGGAAAAGCACTCGTTATCGTACGCAGCACCGAAGGTGCAGGCGGTTTCGTACTGAAAGCAGAATCCGCAGGTCTGAAAGGGGATTCTGTATTTGTAAGTACCGTAGGTGACAAAAAGGGTGAAGTATTCCTGAAAGATTACAAGATTGAATCAGAATACACCGTTACCATGGGAACCAAACCACAGCTTCAGACAGCCGTAACCGGTATCATGAGTGATGATTCCACACAGAAAGGTACGATCACCTGGAATCTGACAGCTGAGATGTACAACACTCCTGGCGAAAAAGTCCTGAACGGAACACTGAAAGTTGGAAACGAAGAAGTAGCAGTATCTGCAAACCTTCATGTAAAACCGATCATCGTGGCAGTACAGAACTACACAAGAGCAACCGTAAAAAATCTGGTTCCGACCCTGCCTTCAACTGTAGCCGGTATCCTTCCGGATGGCACAAGCTATGGTGCATATGCAGTTACCTGGGAGTCTATCAAAGCAACGGATCTGGCAAAAGTCGGCGATGTTGTAACAGTAAATGGTAAAGTTGACGTAGACGGCACAGAGATGACCGCAACGGCAACCGTACGTGTCGCAGAAGGCGAAGTAAAAGAAGCAGTCAACGTAGCACCGAAATATAAGACTCTGACAGAGAGCTGTGGTGAGCCTGCAGATAACCTGCTCTCTATCGTAGATGGTACAAACAATGTTCTGGATAAGCCGAACATGCGCTGGACAAACTGGAACGACCATCTGCTGAACTCTTCACCGGTTATTACGTTTACATGGGATGAAGTTTACGAACTGGCAAGCATCAATGCATGGTTCTTCGGTGATACGTTCGTATCCGCACCGGAAAGCGTAACCATCGCAGTGTCCGAAGATGGCGAAAACTTCAAAGAAGTTGCATTTACCAAAGGAGATTACCAGGTAAATCAGAAGAATGAACTGGTATTTGAAGATGTCCAGAAAGCAAAAGCACTGAGATTTACCATGAAACAGGTTGGTACAGGTTATGTTGGTCTGACTGAGCTGGAGATCTGGACAAGCACAAACGGTTATACATCCAACAGCACAGCGGAACTGAGTGATCTGAAAGTAAACGGAACAGCAGTAGCCGGCTTTGCAGCAGGCAAACTGGATGGTTATACCGTAAACGTAGACAGAGCAGACAAAGCGGTTGTAGAAGCAACTGCAAAAGACAATGCATCGGTAACAGTAGTACCATTTGATAAAGATGACGTTGTAAAGGTAATCGTTACCTCCGAAGATGGTAAGAAGACCAATACTTACAAGATCAAACTGAATGCAACAGTAAAAGTAGCAGACAAAGAAACAATCGAAAAAGTACAGGGCGAGATTACTGTCGCAGAAAGCATCGAGAAAGCAGAGTACACAGCAAGCTCTTATGCAGCATATAAAGCAGCTCTGGAAGAAGCTCAGGAAATCGTAAAGAAAGACGGAGCTACCAGAGAAGAAGTAAACAAAGTGCTTGCAAAACTGCAGACAGCAAGAGCAAATCTTGTAAAAGGCGTTGATCCGACACCGGAACCGAAGCCAGAACCGAAGCCAGAACCGACACCGAACCCGACACCGAATCCGACGCCAAACCCAACTCCGGCCAGCGATGTTCCGGCAAAAGGTGCTACGATCAAGTACAAAAACGCTACTTATAAGGTGACAAAATCTGCAGCAAAGGGTGGTACGGTAACACTTGTTAAGAGAAATAACAAGAAGACAGCCTTTACTGTTCCGGCAACCGTTAAGAGTGCGAACGGCAAATACACCTTCAAGGTAACCGCAATCGCAAACAAAGCATTCAAGGGCGATAAGAAACTGAAAAAAGTTGTGATCGGCAAAAACGTTCAGACCATCGGCAAGAGTGCGTTTGAAAAAGCAACAAACCTGAAGAGCATCACGATCAAATCCACTTCTCTGAAGAAAGTCGGCAAAAAAGCATTCAAGGGTATCCATGCGAAAGCGAAGATCAAAGTACCGGCTAAGAAGCTGAGATCTTACAAAAGACTGCTGAAAGGAAAAGGACAGAAAGCAGGCGTTAAGATCACAAAATAAGCACATAGAAAAGCGGATATAAAGACAGCCCGATCGGAACTTATAACCATCGGAAAATCGTCCCCGGCAGTGAAAAACTGCCGGGGCGGTTTTTTTACTTGTAAAATATGTAAAAAATGGATAAGATATATAGGATGCCAAAAGCGGTCTGTTTTTACCATTTTGGTATAAAAGAGAAAGTTTCTTTCAAATTGCAGTGAGAACGGAAAGGAGAAATTTTGAAAAAACTTCTTATATATCTTCGCGACTATAAAAAAGAGAGCATTCTTGCCCCGGCGTTCAAGATGCTGGAGGCAACGTTTGACCTTCTGGTTCCTCTTGTTATGGCTGCGATCATCAACACAGGAATTGCAAACAAAGACAAAGGGTATATTCTGTCACACTGCGGACTTCTGATCCTGCTTGGAGTGATCGGTCTGACCTGCAGTATCACCGCACAGTATTTTGCGGCGAAAGCATCCGTTGGATTCTGTACGAAGGTGCGGCATGTGCTGTTCTCACATATTCAGTCCCTTGGATTTGCGGAGATGGACAAGCTGGGTACTTCCACACTGATCACGCGAATGACGAGTGATATCAACCAGGTGCAGAGCGGACTGAATCTCTTCCTGAGACTGTTCCTGAGATCCCCGTTTATTGTATTCGGAAGCATTGTCATGGCATTTATCGTAAGCCCGAAGGCGGCTGTTATTTTTGTTGTAACGATCCCGTTGCTTTCCATCGTTGTCTTTGGCATTATGTTGATCACGATGCCACTTTACCGGAAGGTACAGGGCAGCCTTGACGGGATCCTGGGGGTCACCAGGGAGAATCTGACCGGTGTGCGTGTGATCCGTGCTTTCGGAAGAGAGGAGCAGGAGAAGGATCGCTTTGAGGAGAACAACGGACTTCTGGTACGCGGCCAGCTTCTGGTCGGAAAGATCTCCGCACTGATGAATCCGCTGACTTACGTGATGATCAACCTTGCGGTTGTTGTGATCTTAAATACGGGAGCAGTGCAGATTCATCTTGGAAATATGCAGCAGGGCGATGTGGTAGCCCTTGTGAATTATATGAACCAGATTCTGATTGAGCTGGTCAAGCTGGCAAACCTGATCATTCAGGTGACAAAAGCAATGGCGTGTGCAGAGCGTGTTGCTTCTGTTCTGAACGTAGAGCCGGAAATGGAGTTTTCCTGTCCGGAAAACAATGCAAAAAACAGAAAAACAGGCACTTCAGATGAAGAAGTGGCATTTGATCATGTATCGTTCACTTACGGCGGTGCCGGTGCAGAAACGCTCTCCAATATTCATTTTACGGTGAAAAAAGGACAGACCGTGGGTATCATCGGCGGAACCGGAAGCGGAAAATCCACGCTGGTCAATCTGCTGGCACGTTTTTATGATGCAACGGACGGACAGATCCGCATCGGCGGTCACGATATCAGAAGCTATTCAAGAGAAGAGCTGCGTGGCAAGATTGGTATGGTCATGCAAAAAGCACAGCTGTTTTCCGGTACGATCCGTTCGAACCTTCTTTGGGGCAATCCAGGAGCGACCGATGAGATGCTCTGGGCAGCTCTTGAGACTGCACAGGCAGCCGAATTTGTACAGAAAAAAGAGAAACAGCTGGATGAACCGGTGGAGCAGGGAGGACGCAATCTGTCCGGAGGTCAGAAACAGCGTCTGACGATCGCCCGTGCTCTGGTGGAAGATCCGGAGATCCTGATCCTGGATGACAGTGCAAGTGCACTGGATTTTGCAACGGATGCGGCACTTCGAAAAGCAATCCGTGAGTTGGATAAAGAGATGACGGTATTTATCGTCAGCCAGAGAACGTCCAGCCTGATGCATGCCGATCTGATCCTGGTGCTGGATGACGGCAAGACCGTCGGCATGGGCACGCATGAAGAACTGCTCGGAAACTGCCCAGTTTATCAGGAAATTTATGAAAGTCAGTTTGGAAAGGCAGGTGAGACGGCATGATCATGAGAATCTGGAAACATATTCGAAAATACTGGTTTTATATTGTATGCAGTCTGATTTTTGCCGCTCTTTCTGTTGCATCCCAGCTCTATGTGCCGATCCTGACCGGAAATGCCATTGACCATATGATCGGAGTCGGAAAAGTAGATTTTGTGGGCGTGGCGGCGATCGTAAGAGTGATCGTGGCAGCGACTGCCGTGACGGCGATCTCCCAGTGGATCTTTGGTATTTGCAATAACAAGATCACTTATAATGTCAGTCGTGACCTGAGAAATGCAGCGATCGCCAAGATCCAGAGACTGCCGGTTTCTTATCTGGATGCACATCCGACCGGAGATCTGGTCAGCCGTGTGATCGCCGATGTAGAGCAGTTTGCAGACGGACTTTTGATGGGATTTACCCAGTTTTTTACCGGAGTTCTGACGATCCTCGGAACACTGGGTTTTATGCTGTATGTCAATGTGCCGATCACGCTCGTCGTTGTGTGCGTCACACCGCTCAGCTTTATAGTGGCAGGTTTTATCGCAAAGAAAACGTATCGTAATTTCCATATGCAGACCGAAGTCCGCGGCGAGCAGACTGCATTTATCAATGAGATGATCGAAGGACAGAAAGTGGTACAGGCATTCTGTCATGAAAAAGAAAATGTGGATCAGTTTGATGAAATGAACGAGCGTCTTCAGAAGGCGAGCCTGAAAGCCATCTTTTTCAGCAGCATCACAAACCCGGCCACCCGTTTTGTCAACAACGTGGTTTATGCCGGTGTGGCTCTTGTCGGAGCACTGTTTGCCGTGTCCGGCGGCATCAGCGTCGGTCAGCTGTCCTGCTTTTTAAGTTATGCAAACCAGTACACAAAACCGTTTAATGAAATTTCCGGTGTTGTCACAGAGCTTCAGAATGCCATGGCATGTGCGAGCCGCATTTTTGAGCTGCTCGATGAAGAAGAACGCACTCCGGACAAAGCAGATGCGAGAGTACTGACGGAAGAACAGGTTGACGGAACCGTAGAGATTTCCGATGTTTCCTTCAGCTATGTGCCGGACCGCAAACTGATCGAGCATTTCAATCTCTCCGTAAAACCGGGCGAGCGAGTGGCGATCGTAGGACCGACCGGCTGCGGAAAAACGACGATGATCAATCTGCTGATGCGTTTCTATGACGTAGATGCCGGCAAGATCTGTGTTTCCGGAACGGATATCCGTGATATCAGCCGCATTTCCCTTCGCAGAAGTTACGGCATGGTGCTCCAGGATACCTGGCTGAAATCAGGAACGATTTATGAAAATATTGCCTACGGCAGGCCGGATGCCACAAAAGAACAGGTCATCGAAGCTGCCAAAGCGGCTCATTCCCACAGCTTTATCAAGCGACTGCCGGACGGCTATGACACCGTGATCTCAGAAGACGGAGGCAATATCAGCCAGGGACAGAAACAGCTGCTGTGTATCGCCAGAGTCATGCTCTGCCTGCCGCCGATGCTGATCCTGGATGAGGCAACATCCAGCATCGATACCCGTACCGAGATCAAGATTCAGCAGGCCTTTGCCAGCATGATGAAAGGCCGCACCAGTTTTATCGTGGCACATCGTCTCTCGACGATACGTGAAGCAGATATTATTCTTGTGATGGACAGTGGAAAAGTTATAGAACAGGGAACACACGAAGAGTTGCTGGCGGAAAAAGGATTTTATGCAAAATTATATAACAGTCAGTATGAATTGTGATAGTTTTGTAAAGTAGTGTCCTTGTTTTGTAAAGAATTTCTGATATGATTATACCTGATACCAGTGGCACTCGTTTAGTGCCGACCGAAGCGGAGCGTAGATTGCGAGAGTTACTTCGTAACGGAGCAATTCGTGGGCATCAGTAAAAAAAGAACGCAACAGAAGGAAGGTGCTAAAGTGAAACAGATTGTCATATATAAATCGAGAACCGGATTTACGAAAAAATATGCAAAGTGGCTTGCACAGTCGTTAAACTGTGAGTGCATACCACAGGAAGATGTCGGCGGAGAAAGGCTCTCGGATTACGATGTGATCATTTTCGGGAGCAGCTTCCGTGCAGGAAATGTAGAAGAGCTGAAATGGTACAAAGAGACGATCCTGCCATTTGAAAAGACAAACGTGCTGTTTGTGACCGGGGCGATGCCGCCGTCTTCTGCAGACGCTGTCAAGTCTATTGAACAGCAGCTGGGCAAAGGAGAGGACAGAGAAGTAAAAGTATTCTACCTGCAAAGCGGGCTGAATTATGAAGCGATGAATCTTGGCGATAAGCTTATGATGAAAGTCTTCTGCAAGATGATGAAAAGCCGCAAAGCACACAGTGAAGAAGAGAAAGCCCTTTTTGAACAGATGCAGAAATCCTTTGATGTCTGTGAAAAGGCAAATCTCGAACCGATGCTCAACTATATACAGGGATTATAAAAAAACAGGAATGTTACATGATTAGAATATGAGATGTGACATTCCTGCTTTTTTAACTTTATATAATAAAAAGCATCTGTTATACGAACCGAACAAACGTATGTAAGATACGAAAAATTCAGTTATATCAAGGACTTTCAGCAAAAAGAAAAAAGTGGATTTGATTGACAATTATCGGAAATAGGGGTACACTGTTGGCGTAATAGAGGGCTAATTTCATAGGAGTTTTGTGGTGAGATTGCGTTTATGTGATCTCTTTAAAGGAATCCGGTGAGAATCCGGAACAGTTATTCCCTGCTGTATGGGGGACGAAAAAGATTATTTGCCACTGGTTAGTCAAACTGGGAAGGCATCTTGAGTAGGAGGAACCCAAGTCAGAACACAAACACAAAACCGGTTTATCAGCAACGTCCGCAGGCATAGCGGAGGTGTATTTTTTGTCCCCTTTTGCCCGGTGTCTGAAAATTATGAAATTGGAGAACACACAGAAAGGGAAGGAGGAAAACGAAAAAGGAAAACACAGATGTGAGCATGTGTAAAATAAAAAAAGCAAACAGAAGCGAATCGCCAAAAAGCGAATGAGGAGGAACAAATGGAACGAAGAGAAAAAAGAGTTGCTTCCAGAATTCTGGCATGGTTTCTGACCTTTTTGATGATCACAACCATGATTCCGACAAGTGCATTCGCAGCACTGCCGGCACAGGACACGGGAGCAGTTGTTTCAGAGGATGCGTCATCGGATGAAACAACGCAGGATGGTATTCTTTTAAAGACAACTTTGACGGACAAGCTTAAGGTAAAAGGACAGCGCAAGCTGTTCGATGTCTGGGCAAGAGATGCTGAGGACAACACGCTCAAACCGACAGCAACTCTTGACGGACAGGCACTTTCGGCAACCTGGAGTGATAATGTAAAGACAAGCTTTACGCTGGATTTCCAGGGCATGGAAGAAGGAGAGCATACCGTTGTTATTTCCGCAGAAGACGGAAAAGGAGCATCGAAAACACAGACTTATACCGTTATTTATCAGAAAGCCAAAAAAGGCGAATTTATCGGTTATGCAACGGTCAGCATTGAAGCCTTTACAATCTCAAAAGGTTATATCGTAGAACCGGTTCTGATGCCGGTTTACGAAGGTGACAATGCAGCGAAAGCATTTGTAAACCTGATCCGTGAAGAAGGCTATGATGTAGAATACACCGGAAGTCTGACCAGTGGTTTCTATCTGTCCCATATCGTAGGATCTAATGCAAAAAACCCAAAGAATGCGACAAAGAAACTGGATCTTGCCGGTGCAGCACTTGAGCCGCATATGGCAGAAAAACTTCCGGATCTGATGTTTGACGCCGACGGCGGAACAGAAGGTTCTCTTGGTGAATTTGACTACAACTACATGTCAGGATGGATGTACTGTGTAAATACGGTATTCCCGAATGTAGGATTTGCAGATTATTATCTGTCTGACGGCGATGTCATGCGTGCACAGTTTACTCTGAAGTACGGCGGTGATATCGGAGGTTCCAGCGGTATGGGCGGCGGCTATGATGATTCTTACAGCGTCGCAAACAAAGATGTGCTGACCACCACTCTGGCAAAGATCAATTCTGCACCGAACAGTGCCGAGCTGAAGGCAGATCCGGATATCGCAGCAAAGATCACAGAAGCAAAAGAAGTTCTGCAAAATATTGTTGCAGAACAGAGTGAAGTAGATAAAGTAAACGATGAACTGAACAAACTGCTTGGCGGTGAGATCACAAGTATCACACTGGATCAGAGTGAGATCACACTGGAAAACGAAGGTACCATGCAGTTAAATGCAAAAGTGGAGCTGACAGGCAAACCGACCGAGCCAATCGAATGGAACAGTGAAGAACCTTCTGTTGCAACGGTGAAAAATGGTCTGGTAACAGCTGTCGGTGCAGGAACGACCACGATCACGGCAACCTGCGGCGAAAAGACAGCAACCTGTAAAGTAACCGTAAATGCAAGTCCGCTTCAGGAAGTCCGGCTGGATAAATCAAAAATGGAAATCCTGAAAAATGACAGTGAAACACTGACAGCGACACTGGTTCCGGCAAATACCACAGATGACAGAACCGTTACCTGGAGCACAAATGCAGAAGATGTCGCAACTGTAAATCAGAGCGGAAGAGTAACCGGTAAAAAAGAAGGAACTGCCGTCATTACAGCAAAGGTTGGTGACAAAGAGGCCGGCTGTACGGTAACAGTCAAAGAAGTCCATACACAGCGGATTTATTTTGATGACAGCAAACTGACCCTGAATAAAGGAAAGAACAAAACCTTATCTCTGAGATTTGATCCGTCCAATACAACGGATGCAAAAAAAGCGACCTGGGAAAGCTCAGAGCCGAGCGTTGCAAGTGTTTCCACAAGCGGATACGTACGTGCACTGAAAAAAGGAACGACTACGGTCACGGCAAAAGTCGGTGACATGACTGCTTCTATTGAAATAGAAGTTGTAGAAGTGCCGATGACCGGCGTAAAGATCAGCTATGGCTCTAAATCACTGAAAGTAAAACAGTCCACCTATATGTCAGCAAGCTATCTTCCAAGTGATACCACAGATACCAGGAGCGGAACATGGAAGAGCAGCAATACGGATGTGGCAACCGTTTCCAGTTCAGGAAAGGTAACTGCAGTCAGTGAAGGCGAAGCGATCATCACATTCACAAGCGGTGCTTTTACTGCAGAATGTTATGTAAAAGTTCTGCCTGCAAATGCAGACGTGTTCAGCACCATATCCATCACTCCGAATCAGAAAGAGATTGGATGTGGCGTTTCTGATACACAGAAGATTATGGCAGACGTAGGCGATGGAACCGATCCGGTCGTATGGACTTCTTCCAATCCGGCAGTTGTGGCAGTCAGCACAGACCAGTCTTTGGCAGCAGCACAGTCAGCAGAGAATACGATGCAGGTTGGAAAGGAAGCAGTGGTCACAGCAACCGGAAAGGGAACAGCAGTGATCACAGCAAAATCAGGACAGAAGAGCGTAGATATTCCGGTAACCGTTGTAGCAGCCGGCATGAAAGAGTTCAAAATCCTGGCAGGAACCAATGCAGAAACTTCTTTTGCATACGAGATCACACCGGAATATAATATTACGAAAAACAAATATCAGGTTGTCATCCCGGATGCAATTACCAATGTATATCTCTACTCCAAACTTGCAGATAATGTAACTGCAACGGTAACAGCACGTTACACAGCGGCAAATAACGGATCTGCGAAGAATATTACACTGAGAAGTGGTGCGACATCAAGTGCCGCCTACCTGACCAAAAAAGACATGAATGGCAACACACTGTATGTAGATGTGAAGAAGGGAGACGAGACAACAATTTATGAATTTGATGTTGTTCGTGAATCCACTCTGACATCCTTAAGTGTGGCATCTGCAGATGGAGAAGAAGTACTTCATCCTGGCTTTGATAAAAATGTAACAGATTACACAGTCAGTGTAACCGACAACAACGACAGCGTAAAAATAAATGCAGCAGCATTTCTGGAAAACGCAGCAGTTTCTGTCAACGGTACCGCAGTGACAGGAGAAACATCAGTTCCTCTGAGCGGAGATGAGACTGTGATCACCGTCAAAGCAGCAATGGAAGATGCACCGTCTCAGGCAAGAGAATACAAGATTCATGTTCTGAGAAAAAAATCCGTAAAACTGACACTGAAAGCAGATCCGGCAGATGCAGTGATCACACTGAAAGATGCTGACAGCAAAAAGCTGAAAGCAGAGAACGGTGTATACACACTGAAGGCAGAAGAAACTTACAGCTATGTTGCCGTAAAAGCCGGATATGTTACAAAGAAAGATACGATTTCTGTTACAGAAGACACCGAGAAAACCATCACAATGGAAAAAGCACCGGAGAGCACCAGAAAAGATGTATCCGCAGCATGGAAAAACTTCCGTAACAGTGATGACAACATGGGTATTACCTCTGCAAAAACACCAACGAGCGAGGCGACAACCTACGAAAAATGGTTTAAGAAACTGGGAAGCGGCTGGGGTGCAGCACCGAGTGTGCAGATCATCGTGGATAATTCCCTGATCGTCATGAGTGCAAACCATATTTACAAACTGGATCTGAATACAGGTGATATCCTGCAGACAGGCGATATGGTAGCAGCGACAAACTTTGGATACACACCGCCAACCTATGCAGACGGCATGATCTTTGCACCGCTGGCAGACGGACGTGTACAGGCGTTCAATGCAGAGACACTGGAATCTCTGTGGGTTTACCAGGATACGCTGAAAGGCCAGTCCTTAAGCCCGATCACTTATAGTGACGGTTATATTTATACCGGATTCTGGAATGCAGAGACAAAAGATGCAAACTATGTGTGCATCCCGGTTACGGATGAAGATCCGACGAACACACAGGAAGCAAAAGAAGCAGCATGGCAGTACACAAGCCTTGGCGGTTTCTACTGGGCAGGTTCTGTGGTACGCGGCGACTATGTTGTATTTGGTACGGATGACGGCACAAGCGGTTCAGACGGAACCGGACATGTATTATCTCTGAACAAGAAGACCGGAGAAGTTATGGACAGCGTCGATGTGATCGGTGACCAGCGTTCTACGATTGCTTATGACAAAGAAACAGACAGACTGTATTTCACAACAAAAGGCGGCTACCTCTACAGTCTAAAACTGAAATCCGACGGAACCTTTGATAAAGATACGCTGAAATCCGTACAGCCTGGAAACATGAGCACCAGCACACCGGTTGTATACAACGGAAGAATCTATATCGGTGTGACAAGCGGAAGTAACTTCAGCGGAACCTATTCGATCAGCGTGATTGATGCGGCAACGATGACAGAGATCTACAAAGCACCGCTGAAAGGATATCCACAGTGCTCTGTACTTCTGTCAACCGCTTACGAAAAAGAAGACGGAAGTGTTTATCTGTATGCAACTTATAACAACAATCCGGGTGGTATCACTCTGATCCGTGATAAAAAAGGACAGACAACTCCGGATGTAGAAGAAATTTTCACACCGGAAAAAGCAAGACAGCAGTACTGCATCACAAGTATTATCTGTGACGAAAACGGTACGCTGTATTATAAGAACGACAGTGCATGCGTTATGGCGGTTGCATCCAGTGAGGCATATATGACTGGCGTAACATCAAGTGCAGAAGGCAGCACGATCGATAATGGCGTGGCATTTGACGGAAAACTTTCCAGTCATGACATCGTTGTCCTGACTTCGGCAGATAAGACGACTCTGACCTTTACTGCTTCCGAAGGAAGCAGCATTACCATCGATGGCGTGGAAGGAAACAGCAGAGAGATGGAACTGACAGAAGCAGGCAAGAGCTTTGATGTTGTTGTGAAAAAAGGAAGCGATGAAAGAACTTATAAATTCACACTGAAACGTGAAAAACCGAATACCAACTTAAAAGAACTGTATGTCAGCGACAGTAATCAGTTTAACATGGGACTGGTCAGCTTAACACCGGCGTTCAGTAAGACAAATCATGTTTATCATGCAGAATACAGCACAACACGCCGCTTCCTGAATATCTGGACAGCAGCAGAAGATACAGGTTCAACTTATAAACTGTATCCGGTAAGTGCAGTAGGAAAGAGCACGGTCATCAGCAGTTCAGAAGGAAATATCATCCGTACTGCAACAAACAGTGGACACGACCGTTATGCGATCTATTTTGCAGACAACAGTGACTGCGCGACCGTCCGGATCGAAGTAACTGCAAAAGACGGCAAGACGAAAGATTCTTACTATGTAACACTGAAACAGCAGACAGGAAATGCACCGGTGATCTCGGCAGAAGAAGGTGCAGGTGTGCGTAAGAGTGCAACAAGTGCATCAGTAACATTCACAGCAAATGAATACGGTACGTTGTACTATAAGGTATTGCCGGCAACGGAAGCTGCACCGGAATCCATTGATACAACAGGGGAAGGCATCCAGGTTGAAGCAGGTGAGAATACACTGGAATTAACCGATATTACCGATGCAGCATACAAAGTCTACATGGTACTGAAAGACAGTGACAGTACACCAAAGACAAGTGAAATGCTGACCGTCAGAGTGGCGTCGGTAGAAGAACTGCTGGCACCGGCAAAAGAAGCAGCTATCACAGAACTGAACGCATACAAAAATGCAGATGATTATCGTGATGCTGAAAAAGCCAAGATCACAAAGATCCTTGCAAATGCAGCTGTTTTGATCAACAATGCAAAATCAGCAGAAGAAATTGCCGAACAGTTAAGCGATGCAAAAGCAGATCTGGACAAACTGAAAACAAGTGCAGAACTTGCAGCGGATGAAAAGACACAGACCGATGCAGATGCAGTAAAAGCACTGATCGAAGCACTTGGAGATGTAACACTCGAGAAAAAAGAAAGCGTAGAAGCAGCAAGAAATGCATACGATGCACTTTCCACAGATGCGAAGAAACTGGTTTCCAATTATGATGTTCTGGTTCAGGCAGAAAAGACCATTCAGACTCTGGAAGCAAAGAAACAGCAGGAAGAACTGAAAAACCAGATGGATGCAGCGGCAGCAGCATCCGTAAGCAGTGCGATCACAGCAATCAAAGAAGTAACGCTGGATAAGAGAGGTGTGGTAGAAGCAGCAAGAGCCGCATACAACACACTGACAGAAGATCAGAAAGCTCTGGTAACAAACTACACAGATCTGACCGCAGCAGAGAACCGCATTGCAGAACTTGTAAAAGAGGCAACGGACAAAGCAGAAGCAGACAAGGCAGAACAGGAAAGACAGGAAGCCCTGAAAGCCAAAGCACAGCCAGTCATCGATGCGATCGCAGCAATCGGAGAAGTAACGCTGAACAGTGAAAAGGCGATCACAGCAGCAAGAAGTGCATATGAAGCCCTGGAAGCAGAAGTAAAAGAAAAAGTAACGAACCTGTCGGATCTGGTCGTAGCAGAGAAGAATCTGGCACTGCTGAAAGCAGAGAAAGAGAGTCAGGACAAAGATGCAGCGGCAGCAGCATCCGTAAGCAGTGCGATCACAGCAATCGGAGAAGTAACGCTGGATAAGAGAGGCGTAGTCGCAGCAGCAAGAGCCGCATACGATACTCTGAGTGATGTCCAGAAATCACTGGTAACAAACTACAGCGATCTGCAGGCCGCAGAGAGCCGCATTGCAGCACTTGTAAAAGAGGCAGCAGACAAAGCAGAAGCAGACAAGGCAGAGCAGGCAAAACAGGAAGCTCTGAAAACCAAAGCACAGCCGGTAGTCGATGCGATTGCAGCAATCGGAGAAGTAACGCTGAACAGTGAAGAAGCGATCACAGCAGCAAGAAGTGCATATGAAGCACTGGAAGCAGATGTGAAAGAAAAAGTAACGAACCTGTCTGACCTGGTTATCGCAGAAAAAGACCTGGCTGCACTTAAAGCAGCAAAGAAAGCAGCAGAAGACCTGAAAGCTCAGCAGGAAGAAGCAAAGAGACAGCAGGAAGAAGCAAAGAAAGCACTTGAAGAGGCACAGAAGGCTCAGGATGCAAAACTGAAAGAGCAGGAAGAAAAACTGAAAGCAGAGAAAGACAAGTATGGATTTAATGAGAAGACAACTTTGAAATCTGCAAAGGTGAAAGGCAAAAAAGTAACTCTGAAATGGAACAAGGTTAAGGGTGCAAGTGGATACGAAATCTACTGCAAGACTGGAAAAGGCAAGTGGAAACTTGTGAAGACGCTCAATAAGGGCAGCAAGGCAAGCTACAAACTGAAAGGAAAAGCAGGTAAGAAATATACCTACAAAGTACGTGTATTCCAGAAAGTAGAAAATAAAGTGATCTATGGTCAGTACTCAAATACCAAGTCTGCAAAGATTAAAAAATAACAATTAAATTTCCGTATGCTGAGAGCATAAAAATATGAAATATATGCTTATCAGCAAGGAAGATGGATGATCAGGGGGGCAGAAATCTGCCCCCGGATCACCATTACAAAGATTACAATCTCAGAAAAAGAGATGCACTTACAGAAAGAACAGGAGTGTGGAGAAATGAGCAGAAAAACAAAAAAATGTGGTTATAGAAAACGGATTCTTGCAGGGGTTCTGTCGGCAGTTGTAGCTCTGTCATCTGTCCAGATGCCTGTTACTGCTGTCCATGCGGCAGCGTGGGATCAGAATAAATTTTCAGACAGTCTGAAGCTGCGTTTCTGGAACAATGAAAAACCGGGAGTGCGTTTTTATATCAATGCAGCGGCAAAATATATTCTGGAAAACCAGCAGGAGCAGTCAGAAAAAACAGGAAACAGCTACCCGACCGTAGGAAGTACGTTTGGAGAATGGTCAGTATGGGATCTGCTGCGCGGCATGTATACAGGGGCAGATTATATTAACAGCATACCGGAGAATTATTTTTCTGACTATTTAAAACGTGTGGAAGCACATGTAGAAAATAAGAAAGGAAATCTGCATGCGGCAAAGTCTACCGAGTGGTCAAGACTGATCTTGCCGCTGACTGCAATGGGATATGATATACGAAGTGTGGCAGGCTATGATTTTATTGAAAAACTATCTGATTCATTCAGTTTTTCGTATCGCCAGGGCATTAACGGTCCGATCTGGGAGATCATTTCCATGAACAGCGGCGGTTATGAATTTGACCAGACGGATCATCCAGAAACAGCAAATACCTTTGGAAAAATGCTGGATTACATTCTGAATCTGGAGATCACCGATGCAAACGGAATCAAAGGCGGCTGGGCATTGTCAGGAAATGTACCGGATGCCGATATCACTGGCATGACACTGACAGCATTTGCACCATATTATCTGAGTCAGGAAAAATATGAGCAAACAGATGCAACCTATAGTTATGATGAGTTTGCAAGTGCGGTAGAACGCGGTATTCTCGTGCTGGCAAATATGCAGAAGCCGAACGGCGGTTTTGAGAGCTGGGGAACGGTCAACAGCGAATCGACCGTATGGGCGATGATGCCGCTTCTGGAAATGGGGATCGATCCGAAATCAGATAAGGTAACGTTGCCGCATATCGGAAAAACATGCAGCTTTGTCAAAGAAGGAGCGACACGGGACGGCGTTTACACCGACAATATGGTAGATGCACTTCTGACCTTCTGGGCAGCCGGAAGCGGAAGCAGTGCGTCGATCGGCGGATTTAAACATGTAACGGCAGGCTACGACGGAGGTGGCGGTTCCGGCACAACGGTCAATCCGATGGCAACCGACCAGGCACTTTACGGACTGATCGCATACGACCGTTTTGCACACAAACAGAATTCCCTTTTTGATATGCAGGATCAGCTGGACGGTAGTTATCTGAATGCCACGGCAGATACTTATACGATCACCTATGACGGTCAGAAAGAGGGCGAGACCTTCACAACAGAAGCTTCCCCTTATGCAGAAGTACTCTTATCCGAAGGAAAAGTAACCGATGAACAGGAAGCATTTTTGACGGAGTGGAATACCAAACAGGACGGAAGCGGAATCAGCTATTATCCGGGAGAACTCCTTTCCATGCCGGAGCAGGATATCACGCTTTACGCACAGTACGGACAGCCAAGTTATGCACTGAAATTTGAATTAAACGGTGGTACTCTTTCCGATGACATCATTCTTCCGGACACCTACAGTCCGAAAGACCAGATCACACTGCCGACCGCAGATGAGATCACAAAAGCAGGATGTAAATTTGACGGATGGTACACAAATGCGGAATTTACCGGAAGAAAAGTGACCGAAATACCGGCACACAGTTATGGCGATAAGACTTTTTATGCAAAATGGACGGTAAATACTGAAAAAGCAAATCAGTTTTATGCGATCGTGAATCGTCTGTCCGGCCATGCGACAGCCATTTCTGATAAAGAAGACATTGAAAAGGCGAGAGAATTGTATGATTCAATGCTGGATATCGAGCGGGAGCGGATCACGGCAAGTACTTACCATACTTTCTTGAAGAAGGAAAAAGAACTGAAGGAACTGCTTGCAAGCATGGATCAGGCAGAACAGGTCAGTGCGATGATCAAAGCACTGGATAAAGAACTGACGCTTGCAGATGAGCAGCCGGTAGTGCGTGCAAGAAATGCCTACGATGCACTGACAGAAACAGAAAAAGCGATGGTAGAAAATCTGGATATTCTGACGAAAGCAGAAGAAAAGATCTCACAGATGAAGGAGAACAAAGAAAAGGCAGATGCCGTGATTCGTCAGATCGAAGCAATCGGAGATGTGACCTTAGATTCCAGAGAGGAGATCACAGCGGCAAGAGAAGCATTCCAGGCACTGACAGAGAGCCAGCAGGCACTTGTTCCGGAGCGTGTGAGAAAACTTCTGGAGAATGCAGAAAAGAAGATCACAGAGCTTTTGGAGAAGAAAGACAGGATCGATGCATTTTCAAGCTGCGTTAAGCGGATCCCGGAAAAAGTGTCACTTACAGATGACAGTCTTTCACTTCTTATGAATGCCCATGCAGCATGGCTGAAATTGAACGATGAAGAAAGAGCACAGGTAGATGGAAAGCTGATCGAACAGATCAAAGAAAAAGAAAAAGAACTGCAGGAGCTTGCACAGGCAGAGGCAACGGATGAGGATTATACGGCAGTCAAAGAGATGGAAGAGCGGATTGCTGCGGCAAGCGGTGAGGTGAAACTTGAGGATGAAGAGACCCTGAAAAAGATCCGAAGTGATTTTGATGCGATGACAAAGATCCGGCAGGCGATGGTTGTCAATTATTATTCTCTCGTTGCACAGGAAATGGATCTGGAGAAGCTGAAAAAAGATACCGCCATCGCAGAAGCCATCAGCGAGCGAATTGCAGCACTTGGCGAGATCACCTTTGAAAGTGAAGAGACGCTGACGGCACTGCGAAAAGATTACACTGCACTGACAACCGCACAGAAAAATCTGGTCAGAAATTATGAGCTGCTTGCACAGGCAGAAAATAAACTGGCAGATCTCAAATACAACAGAAGCCAGGCAGAGTCAGCTGTTGAAAAAATAAATGCCATAGGAGAAGTGACCCTGAACAGTCGTGAAGCTATCGCAAAAGCAAGGGCGGCGTACGATGCACTTCTGGAAGATCAGAAACAGTATGTCAGCGAAGAAATCTTAAAAATATTGACCGATGCGGAGGCAGAATATGCGAGACTGGAGTCCCTTGTTCTGAAAAACATCACGCTGGATAAAACAGAAGTCAACATGAAAAAAGGAGAACGGGTGACACTTCATGTGACTTACGATCCGGAAGATACGATCAGTGACAAAACCATCATCTGGAATGTGGCAGATCCTTCCGTGGCAACCGTGGAAAACGGCACAGTGACAGCCATCGGCGGCGGAGAAACGGCGGTGTCCGCCCATGTTGGAATGCTGACAGCGACCTGTACCTTAAAAGTGGAAGTTCCGCTGGAGAAACTTACATTTACAGAAAACAGCGTGACGCTGAAAAAGGGCGAGAGTCATATGTTAAAAGTACAGCTCCTCCCGGAAGATTTGAATGTAGCGGGCAGCATCCGTTATCGCAGTGCTAATCCACAGGTGGCATCTGTGGATGCAGACGGACAGGTCCGTGCACTTGCATCCGGAGAGACCCTGATCACAGCGTACTGCGTGGAGCAGCCTCAGATCCTGGCACAGATCAAAGTGACAGTTAAAGAAACGCAGCAGGTACAGCCGAAACCGACCGATCCAAACCAGAATATCACCGTTTCCGTACCAAAAGTTTCCTTTATTTCCCTGAAGGCATCCAGGAGCAAAAAAGCAGTGCTGAAGTGGAAGAAGATCAAAGGCGTGTCCGGATATGAGATTTCCTACGCAATCGGAAAGAAGAAAAACTGGAAGCGGGCGAAGACGATCAAAAAGGCGAACACCACAAAACTGACCTGGAAGAAACTGAAATCCAGGAAAAAATATTACTTTAAGATCCAGGCCTATAAGATCGTCGGAGGAAAGAAATACAGCGGAAAATACAGCAAAATTCGTTCTGTAAAAGTAAAATAAGCGGTGACTGATCCGGAACATCACAATTACAGTGAAAAATGGATCAGAATATTTTACAGTTTCAGAATAACAGGAGGAGCATATGAAAGAGCTTTTTCAAAAAATGATGAAAAAGTTGCGGAAACATTCAGAAGCAGCAGGTGCCATTGCGGCACTGCTGCTTATTGTGCTGTTTTCGGGAGTGATGATCCTGGGAATCCGTACGCAGAGAGAAAGTGTGCCGGAAAATCCAATCGATGGCATGGAGAAAAGCTCGATGGTCATGCTGACCGGCACGAAAGAAGTGCTGGCAGAGCAGACAAAAGAGAATGGAAGCAGCCGGCAGCAGATGCAGAATCAGCAGTCAGAAAATCAGGATATGCCGGAGACGGAGAGCGAATCGTCAAAAGAAAGCGGAGCTGACAGCCAGGGCACAGAAAGCACAGGGAGCGGAAGTAAAAACGAAAACGGCAGTTCAACAGAGGCAAACAGAGATGCTTCCGGAAACAATTCCGGCAATAGCAGCGGGACTGCATCAGGAACAAACGGAGGCAATTACGGAGACGGAACAGGCGGCGAAAAGACGGATGGAGACGATAAAAACAACAAAAAGCCGAATAAGAATCACTCCGGAAATAAAAACAAAGACAAAAACGGCAAAAAAGACAGGCAGTATTTCCGGACAACGATTGAAAACGGCGGGACGGTCACAAAAGCAGATTACAGTTATCAGATTGAACAGCTGACGGATCTGAAAGTACTGAAAACAGAAAACACCTTAAACGACGGCAAAGTGACCACTTACCGTGGAAGTCTGAAACTGGCACACGGCGAAAATAAGATTCTGGTGGCAGTCACTTATCAGCAGAAAGACGGTACCGAATTTACTGTTTCCAAAGAATATACCATCTATTATGACGAAGAAAAACTGCTGATCCAGACAAATCTGTCCGATCAGACGGTAAAAAGCGATCACATTTCCTTCCGTGCCTGGGCACAGCTTGGCAAAGAGACGTTTGCACTGACGGCAACGCTAAACGGTACACCGATCAGTGCCGATGAAAACTGGGATTATAAAGACGTTCCTTTGCAGGAGGGCGAAAATCAGATCGTTTTGGATGCAGAAAAAGACGGAAAGAGCGAACAGCAGGTTTATACCATAACTTATGAACGACCGCAGAACCAGAATATCCGCTTTGACACCGATCTGGAGGACAAAGAAGTATATAAAAAGAAATACCGGTTCTATGCACAGGCCTTTATGGGCAGTGACAAAGTCGAAGATCTGACTGCCTGGCTGAACGGAACGCAGCTTTCACCGACAGATGGTGACAACTATGAAGTGCTGCTGGAAGAGGGCGAAAACCAGATCACGCTGTATGCAGAAAAAAACGGAAGCAGTGAAGAGATTACCTATACCGTAACCTATGTCAAACAGAACAGCGGAGACGGAGACGGCGAAGGCAATGTGGAGGCACCAAGAGTTACCTGTACGCTTGGTGATTCCGGAAACAGTCTTGAGACGCAGCGAAAGAGCTTAAGTTTCCAGGTACAGGCAACCGATTATCATGGAAACGGGCTTGGTGCAGACAACATCCGCATTTCCTGTTTCGGTGACAGCGGAGACAATATTACCGGTCTGATCTGGGAGAACAGCGGCGATGTCAGTTACCATACGGAATTGTCCCAAGGCTATAATACCATGGTGATCACCGTCACCGATGCAGAAGACAACACAACGGAACTGACTTACAGCATTTTCTGTACGGCGGCAGAGAGCGGGGAGCGGATCGGAACGGTCCACATCAGCGTGGAAGCAACGACCGTGGGAAGCGGTATTCTGCTGTCACAGGATGTAGATATTTATGAGGGAGAGACTGCGGCGGAGACGGTAGTACGCATGCTGCAGAATAATGGCTATTCTGTTGACTATACCGGAAACTATGAGACCGGTTTTTATCTGGCAAGGATTAGTTCCGAGAGTAATTTTGTCACCGGAAATATTCCAGAGGATTTAAGAACCAAACTGGAAGAACACGGCTTTGAAATCTATGATTTTACACCGAACAGCCTCGGAGATTATGATTTTACAAAAGGAAGCGGCTGGATGTATCAGGTAAACGGCGTTTACCCGAACTATGGCTTAAGCGATTACTGTTTCCAGAACGGCGATACACTGCGGCTGCGTTTCACGCTGGCATACGGAGCTGATATCGGGCAGGACATGACCGGCGGTTCAGATAACTGGGGGTATGAATGGTAATGAAAAAGGGAAATGATCAAAAACAAAATGCAGAAAAAAGAAAAAACAGAATGACAGCCCTGCTCATGGCACTGATCCTGTGCGTTGGGATGGTTTCCGGCACAAACAAGGAAGTACGGGCACAGTCTGCATCCCAAAACAGTGAGATGCAAGCAGCTTCTGAATCAGACGTTACGACAGAAAATACAGCAAATATAGCAGAAAATACAACAAAAAGTGCAGCAACTGTCACACATCACGAATACACGACAGAAGAAGTAAAAGAAACCATCCAGGGTATTTTTGAGTGGGCCAAGAGCCTCACAAATGCTGACGAGCTGATCGATAAGACCTTTCTGGAAGGGGCGGATACTTCGCTCAATGACTGGTTTGCCTTTGCAGCAGCGAGAAGCGGATACAAGGAAGACTATAAAAGCTATCGAAAAGCGATGGAAACGGCGATCGCCAAAAAATATGGCACAAAAAAAGAAAAACTCGGAAAAGCGACCGAATATCAGAGAGCGGCACTGGTGATTGCGGCTCTTGGCGGTGATCCACAGGCAGTAAGTGACATGGCAGGAGAAAAGACCATCAATCTGATCGCAGACGGAACGTATAACCGCGGAAAGACAGAACCGCTCGATACGCAGGGAACAAATGCACTGATCTGGGCACTGATCGCACTGGATTCCGGGGATTATGAAGTGCCGGAAGATGCATACCAGAGCCGGGAAGAGATCCTGGCAGAACTTTTAAAAGCACAGGAGAGTGACGGCGGATTTTCCCTCTCAGCGGGTTCCGGGCAGACGGATGTAGATATCACTGCCATGGCACTGACTGCCCTGGCACCATATTACGAAGAAAACAGCGAGGCGAAAGCGGCAGCAGATCTTGCACTGTCCTGGATCTCCGAACATCAGGAAAGTGACGGAGGATTCTGTTCTTCCATGGATACCGGCACAGAAAGCTCTGAGAGTTGTGCACAGGTTCTGACGGCTCTTTGCAGTCTAGGCATCGATCCGCAGAGCGACAGTCGTTTTATCAAAAACGGAAATACCGTGCTTGATAATCTGATGAGCTTTCGTCAGGAAGATGGCGGATTTGTCCATGCTTATGTTTATGATGCATCCAATCCGGCATCCATACCGGATGAATCCGATTTCCTGGCAGGAGGTCAGGCGGCATACGCACTGACCGCATTCTGCCGCTACAAAAACAATATGAAAAATTTATTTAACTTGCGTCCGGAAAAAGCATCCCTGCTTTCGAAAAATGGCAGTGCCATGCCGGTCATGGTCATCGCAGTGGTGACTGCAGTGATCGCAGCGGCAGTGGTACTGATGTTAAAAAGAAGAAACAAAAAAGAATGATCCGGCACAGGAGAAGCATGGGATGCCATGACAGCAAAAACAGAATTCAGGTGTGCAAAAATACGGTTGGGAAGAAAATTTTAACGGATTTTGCAGAAAGTAAACAGTATAAATATAACAGGACAGTTATGAGAAAGAGAGGGCATATGAGAAAAACAGAAGCAATGATAAACGAGATTGAAAAAGTAATCATTGGAAAAAGAGAAGTGATCGAACAGGTGCTGATGACAATCCTGGCGAAAGGCCATGTGCTTCTGGAAGATATTCCGGGAGTCGGAAAGACAACGCTGGCACTGAGCTTTGCAAAAGTCATGGGCGTGGACTATCACCGGATTCAGTTTACGCCGGATGTTACCCCTTCCGATGTGGTCGGATTCTCCCTGTACGACAGGCAGAGTGGAGAGTTTCAGTACAAACCGGGGGCAGTCATGTGCAACCTGCTTCTGGCAGATGAGATCAACCGTACTTCCAGCAAGACACAGGCATCCCTGCTTGAAGTAATGGAAGAAGGAAATGCCACGGTAGATGGAAAAACCTATGAAATCCCGAAGCCATTCACTGTGATTGCCACACAGAATCCGTTCGGTTCTGCCGGAACACAGATGCTCCCGCAGTCTCAGATGGATCGTTTTATGGTCAAACTCTCCATGGGTTATCCGGACTTTGAAAGCCAGATCAATATCCTGCGGGATCGTCAGACGGAGCAGCCACTGGATTTGCTTCAGATGATCTCATCCCGAGAAGAAGTACAGCAGCTTCAGCAGGAAGTAAAAGAGGTAGAAGTGGCAGATGATATCCTCAGATACATCACACTGCTTGTAGAAGCGACCAGACAGAACGACAAGATCCAGCTCGGCGTCAGCCCGCGAGGAGCACTGGCCCTCAACAACATGGCAAAAGCATCCGCTTACATAAACGGGCGAGATTATGTGATCCCGGATGATGTCCTTCGCGTATTTGCAAAGGTATGTGCACACCGCGTGATCCTGCATCCGCGTGCCAAAGTTGCGGGTATCCAGGCAGAGGAGATCATGGAGCAGATCACACATCAGATTTCCATTCCGGAGATCAGATAGGAGGAGAACATGAAAAAATCCAGAATCCTTGCCGGCATCTGGATGCTGTTTCTGGTGCTTGCATATCTGGTAAGTGCGAGCATCACCATAGGAATTGCAGCTGTGGCAACCGTTCTGCTCTGCTTTTTCTGCTTTTTTCTTTCGATTGCCATGAAAAATAAAGTAACCTGCTATTTTGAAGTGCCGGACATGGCAGAAAAAGAACAGCAGGTTTACGGGAAACTGATCTTTGAAAACCACAGCCTGCTGCCGGCAGGACGCTTAAGGGCAGAACTTCTGTTTCAAAATCTGCTGACCGGAGAGAAAGAAATCTGCCATCTTGACAGTATGGCAGCGGGGAAAGAAAAGACAGAAACGAAATGGAGTGTTTGCAGCAACTGCTGTGGGGCCATCAGAATATCCGTGCAGAAACTTCTGGTCAGTGACATGCTGGGACTGTTTTTGACCGAGCAGAAGCTTAATATCAGCGATACCATGATCGTGCTTCCAGAAATGAAAACGGTGGAAGTACAGGTCGGAGACAGTTTTACGACCGACTGGGAAAGCATACAATATTCCGAACAGAAAAAAGGGGACGATCCGGGAGAAACCTTCGGGATCCGGGAATACCAGCCAGGTGATAGCACGAAGATGATTCACTGGAAAATCTCACAGAAACTGGGAGAACTTTATGTGAAGGAACCGGGACTTCCGGTAGAAAATGCAGTGCTTCTGTTTTTTGAGACAGCAAAACTGACCGGGGATAGCAGAACTTCGGATCAGGCAGAACTGATGGAAAAATTGATCTCCGTTTCCGAAAATCTGACGGAGAAAGGGATGCATCACAAGATCGGCTGGTACGATCAGAAAAAAGAGCAACTTTGTATGGAAGAAATCGACTCCGCAGATAACCTTGCCCAGATCATACACGGCTTACTTTCACTGGAGAGAAAAGAAAAAACATTCACAGGCTTGCAGGAATATGCACAGAAATATCAGGAGCAGCCATTTGGACATATTCTCTATTTTACCGCAGAAGATCCGGGAAATCTGGCAGATCTCTTTGCATGGCAGTGCAGTTTCCAGACCGTACGGCCAGGAGAAGATGTCGGTATCCTGCTGATTTAGGAGTGAAACATGAAGAAACACAGAAAAATTCAAAAAAAGCAAGAAACAGAACTGTACGTTCAGGTTGCAGAGAAGCCGGAAAACCAGAAAGAAAATGTCGGAGAAGCACTTGCCTGTTTCTGCATTTATGTCGGATGGTATCTTATGGTGATGCAGTTTTGCAGGGCATCTCTGGCGATGACTCTTTCTGGCAGTGTGGGAGCGATTCTACTTGTGATGGCCGTTCTTGTAAATGGACAAAAAGAAAAGAAATTCATACGGAAAATCGTGCATGAAATTCTGGCAGCGGCAGTTCTTTGTTTTCTGATCAGCTTTACGATCCGAAAGGGCTGGATCTTTCAAGGAGCACTGATCGCCGGAAACGGGCTGCTTGAGACGATCGGGAGAAATATGCGAGCCTTTGAGCCGGATTATGCACTTACGATTTCCGAACCTTTGCAGCCATTTGTCACAGCCGTTTTTTATGTAACAGCAGGCATGGTTCTGGCAGCTCTTCTGGAATTTTTAAGGGTCAGCAAAAGCTGCATCGGAACGATTCTCGTCAGCCTTATTCCGGGAGTTCTGCTTCTGATCTGGCAGAAAGAAGCAGTTCTTTTTCCGGTGCTTCTGATCTATGCAGGTTTTCTCTGCCTTGTTGCCTTTCGGAAAAAAGAAAAAGGTCTGGCACAGTTACAGACAGATGTGATGCTGCTTGTGTTATTTGCGGCAGTGACGGCAGCCGGATTTTTCATGCTTCGGGGAAAAGCTTCGAGTTTTTCGCCAGACAATCCGTTCTCGCAGAAAGTACAGAAATTTGCAGAACAGATCCGTTATGGAAAAAAGACGGTGGATTCCCTGCCGGAAGGACAGTTCCGGGGGCTTGGAAACCTGAAACTGACCGATGAAGCCGCTCTGAAAGTGACCATGGAACATCCGGATTCTCTCTATCTTCGTGGATTTGTCGGCAGTATTTACACAGAAGACGGCTGGAAACAACAGGATGCAGATGAAATTTATGATAAAAAAGATCTGTTTTACTGGCTTCACAAAGAAAACGTTTCCGGGCTTCAGCAGCTTACCGCTCTTTATCAGCTGGAAAATCCTGCAGACGATGACACCGGAAATATGACTGTCACGACCATTGGTGCGAGCCGGAAATATGCTTATGTGCCGTATGAGCTGAGTACGCTTCCGGATACTCTGGAAAATGTCCGAAGTTTTGGAGATGACCGCCTGATCCCGGAAGGATTCCGGCCGCAAAAGACGATTTCGTTTCCGGTACACAGCAATCTGATCAGAAAGTATCCGCAGATCGCATCCGCATATTATCAGGATCAGGATACGGAGGCATTTGCAGAATACAAAAAATGCGAAAACAGCTACAATGCATATGTATATGACCACTATCTGCAGGTACCGGATTCTCTGAAACAGATGCTTACAAAAGTGCTTGCTTCTGATTCGGATGAGAAAGACAGCGAAAATGTTACGTCTCATATTTCCTATGAAGAGGCAAATACCAGGATTACCGGATATTTAAATGAGAACATCACTTATACAGAAGAGATCGATCCGAAGAATACAGATGCATCCGGAGAAGATCAGAAAACAGATGCAAAGACCGGAAATTTTGTGACCGATTTTCTGATGACGGAGAAGAAAGGCTATTCCGTGCATTATGCATCGGCGGCTGTTCTGATGTACCGCTGCTTCGGAATCCCGGCACGCTATGTCGAGGGTTATCTGGTCACGCCGGAGATGGCAGAAAATGCTCAGGATGACGGAACGATCTATGTGACTGGAAAAGAGGCCCATGCATGGGTGGAAATCTATCAGGACGGCATCGGATGGATCCCGATGGAGGTGACGCCGCCGTATCTCGATAAGATGGAACGCCCGGATTTCGAGACGGTTTCCTGGCAGGGAGCACAAAATCAGGGAGCTTCTGAGCAGACGGACACAGCAGAACAGATCAAAGATGAAGAGCAGAGAAAGCCGGAAACCAGGAAAGGCAGAAAACAGCTGCCGGTTCGGAAAATTCTGATCGTTGTGATCCTTTTGCTGATACTGGCACTGATCCTGTGGATCGCTTATCAGATTTTAAAATACCGCAAAAAATGGAAAGAAAAGAATCGGGCGATGTATTCGAAAGATGCCTCACAGGCGATCCGAAGCTGTTATGCACAGCTAAGGTGCTGGCTTATGTACGACGGAGTCCGGATAAAGGGAGGCTCCAGATATCAGATCTGCGAAGAACTGAGCAGAAAGTATAGCTCCGAGATGGCAGATCAGTATCGGAAAGTGACAAGACTGGCAGAAAAAGCCGCATACAGCAGCCATGCCATGGAAGAAAAACAGGCAGAAGAAGTCCGGGCATTTCTTATGAGTACCCAAAAACAGATATTAAATGAAAAGAATCTGTTTCAGAAATGGAAGATGCAGCTGAAAGTCCTCTCCTGAAACACCGGACAGGATCTCCGGCAGATCACAGGGACACAAAAGGATAAGCAGAGCCGGTAATTGCTTGACATTTCCGGCAAATCAGCTTATCATACGAATATTGTGACCAGAAATCGGTGCCGTCCGGCATCCATAAAAGGGGTATCATGATCAGCCAAATGGACTGCTGAATGATACAGAAACAGGAAAGGATAACGTATGTCTTATATTATTGTATTTTTCATATCAATGGTTCCGCTGATCGAACTTCGAGGAGCGATTCCATATGCCATAGCCCAGGGACTGCCGTATGTGCCGTCCTACATCATAGCAATCCTCGGAAATATGCTTCCGGTGCCGTTCATTTATCTGTTTGCCAGAAAAGTACTGCTCTGGGGAGCCGACAAACCGGTCATCGGAAAGTTCTTCACCTACTGTATCGAGAAAGGTGAAAAAGGCGGAAAGAAACTTCAGGCGACCGCAGGAAAAGGCCTGTTTGTGGCACTGCTGCTGTTCGTAGGTATTCCGCTTCCGGGAACCGGAGCATGGACCGGAACACTTGCGGCAAGCTTTTTGGATATGGATTTTAAGTCCAGTATCATCGCAGTCATGCTCGGCGTTATGCTCGCCGGCATCATCATGGGACTTGCATCCGCAGGACTGCTCGGGGCAGTCAGTGCATTGTTTGCAGTGTAAGGTTTTTATGGTTGACCTTATTTTCAGATAATGGTATGCTAAGAGACGAAGGAACAGATAAATTTTCCTTCAATAAAGCATGATATTTATACCGGGAAAGGAGAATTGTTATGGTAAAAAGAAATATCGTACTTGGCAATGTAGCAAATGTTCAGGAGTTCAACAGAATCTGCGGACATATGGATTTTGATGTGGATCTGGCACAGGGCAAATACCTAGTAGATGCAAAATCCATCATGGGCATTTTCAGTCTGGACATGGAAAAACCATTAGAGCTGTGTGCAAATACAAACGATGAAGCTTTGATTGACGAAAAGTTCAAAGCTTTTATCCAGTAATTGCAGATGTTAAAAAAAGTAATACAAAGATATGCAGTCGCTTTTGGCATGGCAGCAGCCATGTTCGCCGCAGGAGCCGGGGGAATACAGAAAGCAAATGCGGCAGAGATTGCAGATCAGGCAGGAAGTGTACAGGAGTCTGAGACCGTGCGGCAAAGTGAAACGCCGCAGGAGTCCGAGATGCAGAGGCAGCCTGAGACTACACAGCAGTCCGAAACGACCGGCCAAAGTGAGACACTTCCTCTGAAAAATGTTAAAAAAGCACCGAAGCTTTCCGGAAAATGGGTAAAACAGCACGGAAAGGTTCGGTTTCTTTTACAGGATAAGACTTATGCAACAAAGACCTGGGCAAACATAAAAGGCAGATATTATTATTTTGATAAAAATGGTTTCCGCCGCCAGGGGCTGTTCCGCTATCGCAATGGAAAGACGTACTATCTTGGCAAAAAGGGAGCGATGGTCACCGGATGGCAGAAGATCAGAAAGCACGGGTACTATTTCGGCAAAAACGGTGCCATGAAGAAAGCGTCCTGGATCAGGACAAAGACCGGCTATGCCTATGTAGATGCAAAAGGAAAGCGAGTGGTAAGCAGCTGGGTCAAAGTAAAAGGCAAAAAGTACTATATCGATGAAAAAGGCGTCAAAGTGACAAAGAGCCGTTACATTGGCAACAAAGCTTATTATTTTGACAAAAAAGGTGTTTATCATAAGGACAAAAAGATCAAAGAGCGGCTGATCAACCCGAAAGGAAAGATGGTGGCACTGACGTTTGACGATGGTCCGGGACCTTATACCGACCGTCTGTTAAAATGTCTGAAGAACAACCGGGCAGCAGCGACTTTCTTCCTGGTTGGGACGAGTATCGCAAATTATCCGGATACGATACAGCAGATGGCGAAGCAGGGATGCGAGATCGGAAATCACACCTGGGATCATGCAAGCCTTTCATCTTTAAACGGCAGTTCCATACAGAGTGAGATCAGCAGCACAAATGCTCAGATCCGTGCACTCACCGGTCACAATGCGACGCTGGTGCGTCCGCCGTATGGAGCCTACAACAGCAATGTGCAGATCAATGCGGGAGCACCGCTGATCCTGTGGAGCATTGATACCCTGGACTGGAAGACAAGAAACGCCAAGAATACGATAAATGTGGTTATGAATGAAGTGAAAGACGGTTCGATCATCCTGATGCACGATATCCACAGCCCGTCTGTGGATGCAGCAGAAGTGCTGATCCCGAAACTGATTGCATCCGGTTATCAGTTAGTTACGGTCAGTGAACTGGCAAAATACCGCAGTGTGGCTATGTACAGCGGAGGCGTGTACAATGCCTTTTACCGCTGAGTGGATTTTACGGCATCTGGTAAACCGGGTGAGGTATTCTAAATAAAGCTGGAGTATAATCGAAAGATATACCCCAGCTTTTCGTTACTTTGTGATGTGAGATTTATGATGCCTGCGGATTGTTCCGTGCGTCGCACTCCCACAATCCCTGGCATCATATCTATTCTGCTTCGTGTTTTGCGACAGCGGCTTCTACGAATCCACGGAACAGCGGATGCGGACGGTTCGGGCGGGACTTCAGTTCCGGATGAGCCTGTGTTCCGATGAAGAACGGGTGATCCGGAAGTTCTACCATTTCCACGATACGTCCATCCGGAGAAATACCGGAGAGCATCATGCCGTTTTCTGTGAGCACTTTGCGGTAATCGTTGTTAAATTCATAACGATGACGATGACGTTCATGAATCGTTTCTTCACCGTAAAGCTTATAAGCCAGGGAAGATTTATCCAGTACACAAGGATAAGAACCAAGTCTTAAGGTACCGCCGATATCCTCGATGCCGTCCTGCTCCGGCAGAAGTGCAATGACCGGATGGGTAGTATTAGGATCCAGTTCGATGCTGTGTGCGTCATTGTAGCCAACCACATGGCGGGCGAATTCAACAACCGATAACTGCATGCCAAGGCAGAGCCCAAGGAATGGGATCTTGCGGATACGGGCAAATTCGATTGCCGTGATCTTGCCTTCGATGCCACGGTCACCGAAACCGCCAGGTACCAGGATGCCATCCATATCACCGAGCACTTCTTCGACGTTACTGTTGTTGAGCAGTTCGGAATCCACCCACTTGATATTTACAGTCGCATGCTGTGCGATACCGCCGTGTTTCAGGGCCTCCACAACACTGATGTAAGCATCGTGCAGCTGGATATATTTGCCTACCAGAGCGATATTTACTTCTTTTGTCGGATGACGCAGAGCATTTACCATAGCTTTCCAGTCTTCCAGATCCGGCTCCGGGCAGTCAAGCTTCAGGCAGTCGCAGACAACCTGTGCCAGATGTTCTTTTTCCATGGCAAGCGGTGCTTCGTAGAGATATTCCACATCAAGATTCTGCAGAACATGGTCACTTGGCACGTTACAGAACAGTGCGATCTTGTCCTTGATGCCATTGTCAAGCGGCAGCTCGGAACGGCACACGATCACATCCGGCTGAATTCCCATACCCTGGAGCTCCTTTACGCTGGCCTGTGTCGGCTTGGTTTTCATTTCACCTGAGGCACGCAGGTAAGGGATCAGAGTAACGTGGATCAGGATCGCATTTTCATGTCCGACATCGTGCTGGAACTGACGGATGGACTCCAGAAACGGCTGACTTTCGATATCGCCGACCGTACCGCCAACTTCAATGATCGCAATGCTGGTTTCGTCTGATGTAAAATCGCGATGGAAACGGCTCTTGATCTCATTGGTGATATGAGGGATGACCTGTACCGTTCCACCGCCGAAATCTCCGCGGCGTTCTTTCTGCAGAACGGACCAGTAAATCTTACCGGTTGTGACATTGGAATTTTTCGTCAGACTTTCGTCGATAAAACGCTCATAATGTCCAAGGTCTAGGTCTGTCTCAGCACCGTCGTCGGTTACAAATACCTCACCATGCTGGATCGGATTCATCGTTCCCGGGTCGATATTGATATAAGGATCGAATTTCTGCATCGTTACTTTGTAGCCACGTGCTTTCAGAAGTCGTCCGAGGGATGCGGCTGTGATACCCTTTCCCAGTCCGGAAACAACACCTCCTGTTACAAATACATATTTTACTGACATAATTTCCTCCGTTCTGTGCACAAAACACGCATTTTTTTTGACCAGATATTAAGTTCCTAAAAAAAATACGGAAAAGATTATACACTATGCAAAGAAAAAAATCCAGTAAATCATACTGGATTTTTCAAAAAAGTGCAAAGAAATTTTAGTGATAGTTTTTGTTGTTCTCATATTTTGCTTCCATCGTGAACTGGATACCGAGCTGTTTCAGCTTTTTGATATCCACCGGGGAGAGCATAACAGAAGTATGTGCCTGGCATTCGGCAAGTTTCGGCAGCTGTTTCATAGCCAGAGCAGCATCTTCATGAGCGGCGGCACTGATGGACAGGGCGATCAGGACCTCATCGGTATGCAGTCTCGGATTGCGGCTTCCGAGGTAAGCAGTTTTCAGACGCTGGATCGGCTCCAGAGATTCCGGTGCAATGATATTTTTCTCGTGGTCAATGCCGGCAAGCTCTTTTAAGGCATTTAACAGAACCGCAGAAGCGGCACCGAGCAGGTCAGAAGTCTTTCCGGTGATGATCCTGCCGTCCGGCAGTTCTATAGCAGCAGCCGGAGCACCGGTCAGTTCTGCGACACGTCTTGCAGCCGGAACAACCTTGCGGTCGGTTGCAGTAACGCCGGCCTGGTTCATGATCAGCTCGATTTTATAAACTTCCTCTTCCTGATTGCGTCCGGTCAGAAGTCCGTTCAGTGCGTTGAAGTAGCGGCGGATGATCTCCTGGCGGGAAGCTTCCTGGCAGAGTGCATCATCGCAGATGCAGTTCCCGGCCATGTTGACGCCCATGTCAGTCGGAGACTGATAAGGGCTTTCGCCGTAGATCTTTTCAAACATTGCTTTTAAAACCGGGAAGATTTCCACATCGCGGTTGTAGTTTACCGTGGTAAATCCATAAGCTTCCAGATGGAACGGATCGATCATGTTGACATCGTTCAGGTCAGCCGTTGCTGCCTCATATGCCAGGTTGATCGGATGTTTCAGCGGAATGTTCCAGATCGGGAAAGTCTCGAATTTCGCATATCCGGCACGGATACCTCTGCGATGCTCCTGATAAAGCTGAGATAAGCAGGTAGCCATCTTTCCGCTTCCAGGACCAGGGGCAGTGATCACGACCAGAGGGCGGGAAGTTTCGATGTAGTCATTTTTACCGAATCCCTCATCACTTACGATATGAGAAACATTATTCGGATAACCCGGAATCATATAGAGGGTGTAAACCTTGATGCCGAGTTTGATCAGACGTTGTTTAAACAGGTCTGCACTGGTCTGTCCGGAGTATTTTGTGATAACGACACTTCCGACAAAAAGTCCACGTTCTTCGAAAGAGTCGATCAGACGCAGTACATCGGTATCGTAAGTGATGCCGAGGTCGCCGCGGATTTTATTTTTTTCAATATCCACCGCACTGATGACGATGACGATCTCTGCGTGCTCGGACAGCTGCATCAGAAGCTGAAGCTTGGAATCCGGCTCAAATCCCGGCAGTACACGGGAAGCGTGGTAGTCATCAAATAACTTTCCGCCAAATTCCAGATAAAGTTTGTCTCCGAATTTGTCAATACGCTCGCGGATACAGCGAGACTGTGTAGCAAGATATTTTTCGTTGTCAAATCCTTTTTTCATATGATTAAGAACCTTTCCTAAAAATTCAAGTCGGATGCACGCAAGAACCGGCGTGCATTTCCTTGTTACAAAGTAACTCTTGCACTAGTATACAATAAATCATACCCGTTCGGCTACCGTTTTTTTAGAAAAGATTCATAATTGTGAGCTTTTTTTCACAATCTATATATTGATTTCTTCTGAAACTGTACTTATAATGGGATAAGTTGGAGTTTGCATATGAGGAGGACAAAAATGGACAACAATCAGATGCAGGGCGGCGGTCCTGGCAGACCACAGGGACCGGGTGGACAAAAACAGCCGGACAATGGTCGCAATAAGAACAATGGGAAAAAGCAAGGCGGCGGCAAAAGCATTCTGGTTTTTCTGGTGATTACTTTGATTGTGATGCTTGCCACGAATATCGTTACCAGCATGGTAAAAGATACAACCGAGCGTGAGATCACTTATAATCAGTTTATTAACATGGTTGACCGCGGAGAGGTCGAATCTGTAGAGATCGGTTCCAATCGAATCGACATCAACCTGAAAAATCAGCCAATACCGGGTGTGAAGATCACCTGTTATACCGGTATCATGGACGATCCGACACTGACAGACCGACTGCTCAAGGCAGGCGTACAGTGTACCAAAACCGTACCGGACAATTCTTCTTATCTGATCTTAAATATCGTGGCAAATGTTCTGCCGCTGGTTATGATCGGATTTATTTTCTACTTTTTCATGCGTCGTATGGGATCAGGCGGCGGAGTCATGGGTGTCGGCAAGAGCAAGGCAAAAGTTTACGGCGAGAAGGAAACCGGTGTGACATTCCAGGATGTTGCCGGACAGGATGAAGCAAAAGAATCGCTTCAGGAAGTCGTAGGATTTCTCGAAGATCCGCAGAAATACGTGAAGATCGGAGCGAAGCTGCCGAAAGGAGCACTGCTTGTCGGCCCTCCGGGTACCGGTAAGACACTGCTGGCAAAGGCAGTCGCAGGAGAGGCACACGTGCCGTTCTTCTCTATTTCCGGTTCCGATTTCGTGGAAATGTTTGTCGGTGTCGGTGCATCGCGTGTGCGAGACCTGTTTGAAGAGGCCAAAAAGAGTGCACCGTGTATCATTTTTATCGATGAGATCGATGCGATCGGTAAGAGCCGTGACAGCCGTTATGGCGGCGGAAACGACGAGCGTGAGCAGACACTGAACCAGCTGCTTGCGGAGATGGATGGTTTTGATTCCTCCAAAGGTGTGCTGATCCTTGCAGCAACGAACCGTCCGGAAGTTCTGGACTCTGCACTTCTGCGTCCGGGACGTTTTGACCGCCGAGTGATTGTAGACCGCCCGGATCTCAAAGGAAGAGAAGATATTCTGCGTGTACACGCAAAGAACGTTAATCTTGATGAGACGGTCAATTTCAAAGAAATCGCCCTGGCAACAGCCGGAGCTGTCGGATCAGACCTAGCAAATATGGTCAATGAAGCAGCCATCCTTGCTGTAAAAGCAGGAAGAAGTGCCGTATCTCAGGCAGATTTATCGGAAGCAGTCGAGCTGGTTGAGATGGGAAAAGAAAAGAAAAACAAGATCCTGAGCAAAAAAGAGCGGGAGATCGTTTCCTATCATGAAGTCGGACACGCACTGGTCAGTGCACTGCAAAAAGATGCAGAGCCAGTACAGAAGATCACGATCGTTCCGCGTACATCCGGAGCACTCGGATATGTCATGAACATTCCGGAAGAGGAGAAATGCCTCTATACAAAAGAAGAACTGTGGGCGAGACTGGTAGAATTTACCGGCGGCCGTGCAGCAGAGGAGATCGTATTTGGTTCGGTGACAACCGGAGCATCCAATGATATCGAGAAAGCAACTTCCATTGCCCGCTCGATGATCACACGCTACGGTATGTCTGAGAAATTCGGACTGACCGGTCTGGAGCGTGCGGCAAACCAGTACCTCGATAATCAGACGGTTCTGGACTGCAGTGAGGTGACACAGGCCGAGGTCGATAAAGAGATCACTGCCATGCTCAAAAAGGCATATAAGGAAGCAAAAGACATGCTTACGGCAAACCGCAGCATTCTGGATCACATTGCCGCTTTCCTGATCGAGAAAGAGACGATCACCGGAAAGGAATTTATGGAGATTCTGCGTAAAGTACAGGCAGAAGAAGCACAGAAAAACAGCGAAATACAGACCGAAGAAAACAGCACAAAAGTAAATCTTTCAAAAGAGAACACAGCAGACACCGCAACCGAGTAAGTGAGGATGTAAAAGCAGATGTTTGATATTCAGGAAGAATTAAAAAAGCTCCCGGCTAAGCCGGGAGTTTATATTATGCATGATGACAGAGATGCCATTATTTATGTGGGCAAGGCGATCAGCTTGAAGAACAGGGTGCGGCAGTATTTTCAGACCAGCCGCAATAAAGGTGCCAAAATCGAGCAGATGGTCACAAGGATCGCCAGATTTGAATATATCGTGACAGATTCCGAGCTGGAGGCACTGGTTCTGGAGTGCAATCTGATCAAGGAACACCGCCCGAAGTACAATACGATGCTCAAGGATGATAAGACTTATCCTTTTATAAAAGTAACGACATCGGAGGCATATCCTCGGATTTTGTTTTCAAGGAGCATGAAAAAGGATAAAAATAAATATTACGGACCGTACACCAGTGCCGGGGCAGTCAAAGATACGATCGAGCTGATCCGTAAGATCTACAAAGTCCGTACCTGTAATCGCAGACTGCCGCAGGATATCGGAAAAGAGCGTCCCTGCCTGAATTATCACATCAAACAGTGTGATGCACCATGTCAGGGCTATATCAGTCAGGAAGAGTACCGCAGATCCTTAAACGGAGCGATGGATTTTCTGAATGGAAACTACGGACCAATCCTGAAAATGCTCGAAAAGCGGATGCTGGATGCCTCGGAGCGTATGGAGTACGAGGAGGCAGCGACCTGGCGTGACCTCAAAAACAGCGTCAGCCAGATCGCACAGAAGCAGAAGATCACAAGCAGTGACGGCGAGGACAAAGATGTGATCGCCGTGAAAATGGACGGCAGCGACGCAGTAGCCCAGGTATTTTTTATCAGACAGGGCAGGCTGATCGGCAGAGACCATTTCTTCCTGCGGATCGCACCGCACGATTCGCAGAATATCGTGATCTCCAGTTTTATGAAGCAGTTCTATTCCGGCACGCCGTTTATTCCAAGGGAGATCATGATCCCGTGCGAGATCGAAGATCAGTCCGTCTTAGAAGAGTGGCTCGGAAAGCGAAAAGGGCAGAAGGTGCACATCAAAGTACCGAAAAAAGGTACCAGGGAAAAACTGGTTGAGCTTGCCAAGCAGAATGCAGAGATTGTCCTGCGACAGGACAAAGATCGTATCAAACGAGAAGAAGGACGCACAATCGGGGCGATGAAAGAAATTGCCGGCTGGCTGGATCTGCCAGATCTGGTACGAGTGGAAGCCTATGATATTTCCAATATCAGCGGTTTCGAGTCGGTCGGATCCATGGCAGTCTTTGAACGCGGCAAACCAAAACGAAGCGATTACCGCAAATTCCGTATCAAAACCGTGCAGGGGCCAAACGACTACGCAAGCATGGAAGAAGTCCTGACAAGACGTTTTACACACGAGAGTGACCCTGAGAAAAAAGAGTATGACAGTTTCGGAAAACTGCCGGATCTGATCATGATGGACGGCGGCCGCGGTCAGGTCAATATCGCACTTGGTGTTCTGGAAAAGCTGGATCTTGACATCCCGGTCTGCGGTATGGTAAAAGATGACCGGCACCGCACCAGAGGCCTGTACTATAATAACGTAGAGATCCCGATCGACCGCGACAGCGAGGGATTTAAACTGATCACCCGCGTGCAGGATGAAGCCCACCGTTTTGCCATCGAGTATCACCGCTCCCTGCGAAGCAAAGATCAGGTACATTCGATCCTGGATGACATTGACGGTATCGGTCCGGCAAGAAGAAAGGCTCTGATGCGTCATTTCCTCTCCCTGGAAGCGATCCGCGAGGCGAGCGAAGAGGAACTGGCAGCAGTGCCTTCAATGACCGCCTTAAGTGCAGGAAAAGTCTACGCTTTCTTCCATGAAAAGAAAAAAGAAGAACAAGGATGATTGTATGCAGCAAGAATGCCTCTGGCATTCTTGAATTTTCATGTGAACAATATACAATTTTTTACAGAATCTGTTTTGTTTCTTGTATGATGTGTGCGGATGTGATAGAATGAGAGCATGAAATCGAAGGAACGTGCATGGATTTGACGATGTTGTGTGCGTTCATGAGCAAGTAGCGAAGCGGATTGTGAATGTCCGCTTTACTGACAGGAAAGGACAAAAACAGATGAACAGTAACAGTAGTGTAGAATTGACAAAAATTGCGAAAAGCATGGAACTGAAGAATCTGACACCGGATGTTGATATTTCATCGATCGTGGTGACCACACCGGATATCAACAGACCGGCACTGCAGCTGACCGGATATTTCGAACATTTCGCATCCGAGCGTGTACAGATTGTCGGTTATGTAGAATTTACTTATCTGGAGCATATGACGAGAAATCAGAGAGTGCATGCCTATGAGCAGTTCTGTGCCCATAAGGTTCCGTGCATTATCTTTACATCAAAAACGGATCCGGATGAAGATATCCTGCGTATCGCCACAGAGAACGGTATTCCGGTCTTTACCACAGAGAAAAATACATCTCCGTTTATGGCGGAGATCATCCGCTGGCTGAATGTAGAGCTGGCTCCTTGTATCTCTATCCACGGCGTGCTGGTAGATGTATACGGCGAAGGTGTCCTGATCATGGGCGAGAGCGGCATCGGTAAGAGTGAGGCAGCTCTGGAGCTGATCAAGAGAGGCCATCGTCTGGTATCCGATGACGTCGTAGAGATCCGTAAAGTCAGCGATGCGAGCCTGGTCGGAAGTGCTCCGGATATCACCCGCCACTTTATCGAGCTTCGCGGTATCGGTATCATTGATGCCAAGACCTTATTTGGTGTGGAGAGCGTGAAAAATACACAGACCATTGACCTGGTCATCAAATTGGAAGAGTGGGATAAGGACAAAGAATACGACAGACTCGGACTTCAGGAAGAATACACCGAGTTCCTCGGCAACCGCGTTGTATGCCATTCCATTCCGATCCGTCCGGGACGAAGCCTGGCTGTGATCGTAGAGTCTGCTGCTGTCAACCACAGACAGAAAAAGATGGGTTACAATGCAGCTCAGGAGCTTTATAACCGTGTTCAGAAGTCACTTGCAAAGAAAAAAGAGGAGCAGAAGAAATGAAAAAATATTGTTTTGGAATCGATATCGGCGGAACAACCGTAAAATGCGGACTTTTTAATGTAGACGGAGAAGTCCTGGATAAATGGGAAATTAAGACAAGAACCGAAAACAACGGCGAAAATATCATCGCAGACATCGCAGAGACGATGAATGCCAAGATCACAGAAAAAGGTCTGGACAAAGAAGAGATCGTTGGAGCAGGCGTTGGTGTACCGGGACCGGCAGATGAAGAAGGCAACGTTCCGGTAGCCGTCAATCTGCACTGGGGATTTGTACCACTTTCCAAAGAGCTTTCCGAAAAGACAGGTCTTGCGGTACGCGTCGGAAACGATGCAAACGTGGCAGCACTCGGCGAAATGTGGAAAGGCGGAGCAGTCGGCTATCACAATGTTGTTATGGTGACACTTGGAACCGGTGTCGGCGGCGGCATCATCATCAATGGCAAGATCGTAACCGGAAGCAACGGAGCCGGCGGTGAGATCGGACATATCCATGTAACCGACAGCGTTGACAAACCATGCAACTGTGGCAACACCGGATGTCTGGAACAGGTTGCATCTGCAACAGGTGTTGTATATCTGGCAAACAAAAAGCTGGCATCCTGCGATACCCCTTCCGTTCTGCGTGACGGAGAAGTCAGTGCAAAAAGAGTCTTTGATGCCGTAAAAGCAGGCGATGCAGTTGCACAGGAAATCGCAGAAGAATTCGGCAGATACCTCGGTCTTGCATGTGCAAACATCGCAGGTGTGGTAGATCCGCAGGTATTTGTAATCGGCGGCGGCGTCTCCAAAGCCGGAAAGATACTCTTTGATTATATCGAGAAATATTACAAAAAATATGCATTTCCATCCTGCAAAGATGCAAAATTTGCACTGGCAACACTGGGCAATGATGCCGGTATCTACGGTGCAGCAAAACTGATGCTGTAATAAAACAACGGCAGTCAGCACCGCAATAAAAATTCCATGAGAATTTACTTGATTTAAGTAATATCCTCATGGAATTTTTTGTATCCAAATGAAATTTTAAGATTCAGACAACAAATGCTTTGAACACCAGAGCAGATGCTTTTATGGAATGATCTCCAGGATGTCATCTCCGCCCGGAGCCGTGGTGCCTCCGGAGTCTCCGCCGGAGCCACCGCCGGAAGTGCTGCCGCCGGAGCCGGAACCTGTGCCAGAGCCGGTACCTCCGCTTCCGGAAGAATCGCCGGAGCCGGAATTGCCGTCAGGTGTAGTTGTTGAACCGGAATTTGCATCAGAACCCGGCGTGGTCGCACCATCCTTCTTCGAATCATCGGCATCCATATCTGCCGCATCTTTTTTCGGATTCAGGATATCCGTGATCTTATCCAGGATGTTGTGACCTTTGCAGGTCGCACTTGGCGGAGCATAAGCGGAATCTTCCGTTGTGCCCTCGCTTCCGGCCGGTCGTTTGACAAAGATTTTCGTTGTCGTGGTACAGGTCGCAGTCGGGAGCAGTCCGGTGGAAGAGCAGACCTTTACAGCCGTGTGCACATCGCAGCTCTTGGTCGGTGTCGTGCCTTTTGCAAAATATTCCGTGTAAGCCATGGAGCCTCGCGGATCTCCGGTGCAGACACCATCCACGGCGAGCAGTCCGGATTTCTTACATACATAGGCAGTTTCCACACTGTCCGGCTGTTCAAACTGTCTGACCGAAAGATTTTCGTGAATGCGGCTCATGATCGCAGTCCACAGTTTTTTGTGATACGTGTGGTAAAGATCGCCGGACGGGAGCGTATCGTGGTTGTCATAGCCGCCCCAGACCGTACACGTATAATACGGGCTGTATGCGGCAAACCAGATATCACGGTCGTCCGAAGTCGTACCGGTCTTGCCGGCGATCGGCATCTCGCCGAGGCTGACATCGGAGGCTGTTCCGCCGGCTTTTACAACATCCATCATCGCCTGTGTCAGCAGGAAAGCGGTGCTGTCCTTTAAAACCGTCTTTTCTTCCGGAGTGTTGTCAATGATCACTTTTCCTTCGGAATCCTCGATACGGGAATAAAACTTCGCTTCGTTGTATTTGCCGCCGTTAGCGATCGTTGCATAGGCATCGCACAGCTCGATGTTTACGACACCGTCCGTGATACCGCCAAGAGCCAGCGGCTGGCGTACGTCCAGATTTTCATCATCGTAAAGTGTGCTGATGCCGAGAGCTTCGGCATACTCAAAACCAAGCCGCGGTGTGATCTCGGTCAGACATTTGACTGCTACTACGTTAATTGAACCTGCGATCGCCTGACGGATCGTAGTCAGTCCGGTGTAGGCATTTTTACCTGCCCAGTTATTGACCGGGACACCGTTTGTGTAATTGTAAGGTGCATTGTCGAATACCGTAGCAAGCGTCATATTCTCGGCATCAAGAGCCGGAGCGTATGTGCTGACGATCTTAAAAGTCGAACCAGGCTGTCTGCGGGTTTCCGTGGCACGGTTCAGCGTCAGGCTGGCTTCCTTTTCGCCACGTCCGCCGACGATCGCCTTCACATATCCGGTCTCATTGTCGATGATCACGACAGAGGCCTGTGGCTGCGGAACAAGAGAAACACGCTCGCCAAGCACAGTATCGCCTTTTTCAACCATGGCGTTTTTGTAAGTCTCTGCGGCAGCTTTTGCAGATTCCTCATCGTCAAACATCATGTTAAAAGAGCTGTCCTGTTTCTGGAACCAGCTGCGGAGCATTTCACTGCTGTAATTGATAATCTCGCCGTCGGATTTCTGGATACTCAGAGCATAATCGAGACCAATCAGCGTCACCGAAGGATAATTCTCCGGGTTGGCAAACTCCTCATCGCAGATTTTTTGAATCTCTTCATCCTGATTGGAATAAATCTTCAGACCGCCGGAGTAAACAGCTTTGTAAGCCTGCTGTCTGGTGTATCCCTTGACTTCCACAAGGTCATCCATGACCTGTTCGATCAGAGCGTCCGTATAGTAACTGTAAATAGAAACCTCGTCCGTCTCCTGAGCCGTTTTTTGGATACGGGAATACACATCGTCCGCAAGGGCATCCTGCTGCTGCTGTTCGCTGATATAGCCCTGATCGACCATTTTCTGAAGAATGATCTTGCGTCGCTTTGCATTCTCATCCGGATTGATGATCGGATTGTACAGCGTCGGATTCTGTGTAATGCCGGCAATGACCGTAGATTCCGAGAGATTCAGCTGAGATACATCTTTATTAAAATAGCGTTTGGCAGCAGCCTGTACGCCGTACGAGCTGGCACCTAAGTTGATCGTGTTCAGATAATCCTGCAAAATCTGGTCCTTCGACATCTTTTTCTCCAGCTGCAGAGCCAGATACTGCTCCTGGAACTTACGACGCAGCTTCTGAGAAAGAGCCGTCTGCGTCACCCAGTCCGTAAAAACATTATTCTTGATCAGCTGCTGCGTGATCGTACTGGCACCCTCTGAGAAATCCCCACTGGTGATGCCGATCACCGCGGCACGGGCGATACCCTGGATATCGATGCCGTGATGCCTGTAAAAACGCTCATCCTCGACGGCAACGATCGCATGCTGCAGATCCTCCGGGATCTGATCCAGCTTCACAAGAATACGGTTGGAAGTTGATTCGGCAAGCTTCTGGACCGGTTTATTGCCGGTGTTATAGATGTAGGTGGCCGATTCTGCCGGTGCAACCGAGAGAGAATCGATGTTAGGGGCACTGGCGATCAGCCCTTTGATCATGCCGACACCGGCCGCCGTGCCAAGGATGACGCAAAACAGCAGAAGTACCAGAAAAATCTTCAGAGCCGTAAGCGAAATACGCCTGAAGATCCTGGTTCCCGTTGGAATGCTCTTCTTGCGGGCAACGTGGTTTTTGTCAAAATTCATATAAAATACCTCCGAAAAAAGACAGTAAGTTTTGCTATGTAAAAACGATAACGTTTAAAAAGCAGGATGTGCTACAAAATCATTCAAAATTCGCTCATTTTTCAGCGAAAAATGGCTGCTTTCTCATGATTTAACGGAACCCATGATGCCATACGGATTGTTCCGTACTGCGTACTTTCACAATCCTACCCAACATTCGCACATCGTGGTTTCAGGCTTTTGACCCTGGCATCTTAGTATTTTATCACACAACTTTGAGGAAAGAAAGAGCAAAGGAGGATTTCTGCTGTTGCTTCTTTTGGGGGACTCTGGTAAGATAGCATAAGTATTACCGAATTCTGGAATTTTAATCGGAGGGTTTTGGCATATGAAAGAATATAAAATTGTCTATTGCGGCGGAGAGGGCGAGATCGTTGAGAAAAAATCACGTTTTATCGCGACCGTAAAGCCGGTGGACTCGGAGGAGGAAGCATCTGCATTTATTGCAGAGATGAAAAAGAAATACTGGGATGCCAGACATAACTGTTCTGCATTTGTGATCGGGGAACATAATGAAATACAGAGAAGCAGTGACGACGGGGAACCGGCAGGAACAGCAGGTCATCCGATGCTGGACGTGCTGCTCGGAGAGGGCATCCACAACACAGCTGTTGTGGTGACACGTTATTTCGGCGGAACACTGCTTGGAACAGGCGGGCTTGTCCGTGCGTATTCAAAATCTGTACAGGCAGGGCTTGCGGCCAGCACCGTACTCGAAAAGAAAAAAGGCTTTCTGCTGGCGATGGAAACCGATTATTCCGGGATCGGTAAGATCCAGTATCTGCTCGGACAGAGAGGGCTTCTGATCACAGATTCTCAGTATACGGACAAAGTGACCGTCGAGACTCTGGTTCCGCAGGAAGAGCTTGTCTCTGTCAAAGAAGAGATCACAGAAGGGACGAACGGCAAGACGGTCTTTGCAAAAGAAGAACCGGTTGCCTATGCATTTGACGGGAAAACACCGGTCTTTTTCTAAGCAGGGAAAGGACTGCTTGCAATTTACAGGGGTTCGACGTAAAATATAAGGGATTAATTCGGAGGAAAATAATTTATGAGTGACAAATGTAATGCTCCGGTAGGAGTTTTTGATTCCGGCGTTGGCGGTCTTACGGTGGCTCGTGAGATCATGCGAAACCTGCCGGAAGAGAATATCGTATATTTCGGGGACACAGCCCGTGTTCCTTATGGAACAAAATCAAAAGATACGGTGCTGCGTTATTCCAGACAGATCATCCGCTTTTTAAAAACACAGGATGTCAAAGCGATCGTGATCGCCTGCAATACGGCAAGTGCCTATGCACTGGAAGATGTGGAAAAAGAGCTGGATATTCCGATCATTGGTGTAGTAAAGCCGGGAGCGAAAGTAGCATGCGAGGCAACCCACAACAAAAAGATCGGTGTCATCGCCACAGAAGCAACAATAAATTCGGGAATTTATTCTTCTTATATCACCAGACAGGACCCGCAGATCCAGGTGATCGGCAAGGCATGTCCGCTGTTTGTGCCGCTCGTAGAAGAAGGATGGCTGAAAGACTCGGTGACATTTGAAGTTGCGGGCAGATATCTGCGGAAACTGATGGAGCAGGACATCGATACCCTGATTCTTGGATGCACCCACTATCCGCTTCTGCGTTCCACACTGCGTGAAATTGTCGGAGAAAAGGTGACACTGGTCAATCCGGCTTATGAGACTGCACGTGAGCTGAAACAGCTTCTTGCAGAAAAAGGACTGACAAACATCCAGTCTCAGGAAGAAGCACGTAAATATCAGTTTTATGTTAGCGACCAGGCAGATAAATTTATGAGATTTGCAGATTCGATTCTGCCATTTGATGTAAATACCACAAAGAAGATCAGCATAGAGGAGTACTAAATGACAAAAGATATAATGCTCCGCATCAGCGGTGTACAATTTCCGGATGGAGAAGAAAACAGTGAAGAGATGGAAGTGATCACTTCCGGCAGCTACTTTGAAAAAGACGGCCGCCATTATATCAAGTACGATGAAGTACAGGAAGATTCCAATGAAGTGATCCGCAATCTTCTGAAAATCGAAAACGGCAGTCTGGAACTGACCAGACGCGGGATGACAAACGTGCATATGGTGTTCGAAAAAGACAAAAAAAGCGAATCTTATTACGACACCCCATTTGGAAGATTCCTGGTCGGGATCTCCGCAACACATCTGGATGTCAGCGAAAAAGAAGACAGCATTGATGTGCAGGTAAAATACGCACTGGAGATCAACAGTGAGTATATTGCAGACTGCAGTATCAGCATTTGTGCGAATTCCAAATAAAAAGTGCATCCATATCTCTCGATACGCATGCACTTGAAAGTTTTTATTTCTTCTTTTTCTTTCCCTTGGAATCTTCGGCAGCAGATGCATTGAGCTCTTTTGACTTGCGAAGAAGCTTTTCGGAAAGACGGACACGCAGGCTCTTTTTCTGCTGCGGTGCCTCAACTCGTCCGCCGCGGACACTCTTGATCTCAGTTATGTAGATACCGCTGACAACAGCCTTGATCTCTTTCTTTACCGGAATAGAATCAAAAATAGTTGTTTCGCTGATCAGCGTCTGGATCTTAGGACCGATCTTTGCTTTGACAACCGGGATCTTCGTACGACGCATATACCACGGTGTCTGATCGATGACGATCTGAGGAAGACCGGATTCCTTTAGTTTGAGGCGTTTCTTATCAATAATAAGCATAGAGACGACCTGACGAGTCGCTTCGAGCTGTTCCTGTTGTGCGGCCTGTTTTTTCTGTGCTTTCTGTCCAAAGTAATAAAGAAGTGCAAGTGCGATTACCAGCACGAGCAGAATTACAATGAGGACATTCCAAAATGTAGACATAGTACACCCTCCTAAATAAGTTCATATATTTCAATATTGTACCATTTATTTGCAGAAAGTGCAAGAAGCGGTACCGAATAATTACAATTTTATGAATATCATCAATTTAGGGTGGTAATTTCTATTATAGATGTGATATTATTATGATTCGAGGGATCAATGGACATAAAATGTATGCTTGCATACAGTTTTATGTCTATGGAGCCCGTAAAAACATGAGAAAGTAGTCCGCCAGGACGGATTTCGAATGTTTTCAGGATTGCGGGAGCATGAAATGCGGAGCAATCCGTGGAATCATAATAATGCAAGGTGGTCAGAGTATGACTTTGGAGCCCGTAAAAACATGAGAAAGCAGCCTGAAGGGCGAATTTCGAATGTTTTCAGGATTGCGGGAGCATGAAATGCGGAGCAATCCGTAGCATCATAATATGTGGGCAGGACAGTATGTCTATGGAGCCCGTAAAAACATGAGAAAGTAGTCCGAAGGGCGAATTTATCACCAGTGTGGAGGGGAATATGAACGAAAGTGAAAAACAGAAGCGAGCGGATGCCCGCAAAAAAAGAAAAAGGCGACAGATGTTTATAGGGAGGATGATCATAGTCGTTCTTCTGTTCATCATCCTTGGCCTGTGTGCATTTCTTGGAAAAGATATGCTTGAAAAGAAAAAGCTCCGGGACAACCGGGAGCAGGCAGCGACCAGTGCTGAAAGTGAGAGTACGGCAGATACCGCAGGCACAGAGAGTGCAGCCGAGACAGAAACACAGGCACAGAAAAAAGAAGACGATATCATGTCTCAGGCAGAGTTAAAGGCAGCACAGTATGATTATGACGGTGCAATTGAGCTTTTAAAGGCATCTTCTGATTTCGCAGACAGTCAGGATATGCAGGATAAAGTGGCAGAGTACGAGCAGGCAAAATCGGAGCTTGTAGAATATCCACTTGACCAGGTGACGCATGTATTTTATCATACATTAATATATGACACCTCGAAAGCATTTGATGGTGATTCCAAAGAAGCCGGATATAATCAGGTTATGACTACCATCGATGAGTTCAACAAGATCACACAGTCTATGTATGACAAAGGATATGTGATGGTAAGTCTGCATGATATGTGTACGGTCAATGAAGACGGTACCGTATCACCGGGCAAGATCATGCTTCCGCCGGGCAAAAAGGCATTTGTCCTTTCACAGGACGATGTCAGTTACTATCATTATATGGATGGTGATGGCATGGCAACGAAGCTGATCGTGGATGAAAATGGCGATATTAAAAATGAATATAAAGAAGATGACGGAAGTATATCAGTAGGCGATTACGATATGGTGCCTCTGATCGATCGCTTTGTGGAAGAGCATCCGGATTTCTCCTATCACGGACATAAGGGAATCATTGCTCTGACCGGATACAACGGTATACTTGGTTATCGCACCGATATCGCATACAAGACAAGAAAAGACCTGGATGAGTACCAGGAGAAATTCTTCGAAGAGAACCCGGATTTCGACAAAGCAGCCTGGAAAAAGGAAAGACAGCAGGCGAAAAAAGTGGCAGATGCCATGAAAGAAGAAGGATGGGAGTTTGCAAGTCATACATGGGGACATATCAATGTTGGCGAAGCAAGTCTTGAAAGACTGCAGACCGATACACAGAAATGGCTGGACTATGTAAAACCGCTTGTCGGAGACACCAATGTGATCATTTTTGCCTTTGGTTCCGACCTTGGCGACTGGCAGCCATACACATCAGATAACGAAAAATTCGCTTATCTTAAGAGCATGGGATTTGATATTTACTGTAATGTAGATTCCACGCAGTACTGGGTACAGTTTGGAGAAAATTATATGCGTCAGGGAAGAAGAAATCTGGACGGCTACCGTATGTATTATAATCCGGAAATGCTGGAAGATCTTTTTGATGCCGGAGAAGTCTTTGATAAATCAAGACCGACACCGGTACCGGAAATGTAAAGCGACGCAAGATCTGAAAGGAGAAATAACTACAATGAAAAGAAAAGTAATCGCAGCCCTGCTTCTTGGCATGGCGATCACCGTGACAGGATGTTCAGGAAACACGACAAAAGATACAGACACCACAACCGAAGCAGCATCGGATGCGTCTTCTGAGACAACTGCAGACAGCTCATCTGAGAGTGAAGCAGCAACAGAAGCAGCAGAACGCCCGGACTACAAAGCACTGGATTATGTCAAACTGGGAGACTACAAAGGACTGGAAGTAACACTGGCATCCACCGATGTCACAGACGAAGAAGTCGAGCAGCAGGTTGAGACAAACTTAAACAACAACGACAAATCCGAAGAGATCAAAGAAGGTACCGTAGAAAACGGCGATGTGGCAAACATCGACTACGAAGGAAAATTAAACGGAAAAGCATTTGACGGAGGCACAGCAAAAGGCTACGACCTGACGATCGGCTCCGGCAGCTTCATCGACGGCTTTGAAGACGGACTGATCGGCAAAAAGATTGGAGATACCGTAGATCTGAACCTGACTTTCCCGAAAGATTACAGTTCCACCGACCTGGCAGGCAAAGAAGTTGTATTTACCGTTAAGATCAATTCCGTAAAACGTGCACCAAAGCTGACAGATAAGCTTGCAGCGGAAATTTCCAATAATGAATACAAAACAGCAGAAGCATATAACAACTATATAAAAGAAGACCTGGAAAACACGAAAAAAGAAAACCAGCACAAACAGGAACTCAATGATCTGGTAGCACTTGCATACCAGAATGCAACCGTAAACGATTATCCGCAGGAAATGATCGATTATCAGCTGGAGCAGGTTACCTCCTATTATAAATCCTACGCAGATCAGTATGGCATGGAATATGCAGATTTCCTGGAACAGCAGGTAGGCATGACGGAAGAAGAATTTGTAAAGAAAATGACAGAAACCGTAAAACAGAGCCTTGGCCAGGAAATGGTACTGCGTGCGATCGCAGAGACAGAAGGCGTTGAGATTTCCGATGAAAAATTCCAGGAAAAAGCAAGCGAATACGCAGCACAGATGGGATCTACAGATGTGGATGCATTTATCAGCCAGTATGGTAAGAGCACGATCATGGCAAGTATTCTGCAGGATGAAGCAGTGGAGATCCTTGAGAAAAATGCCGTTGTAAAAAATGCAGACGGTACACTGGCAGAGACAACAGCAGAAACCGAGACAGAAACAGCATCTAAATAAAAAAATGTCTGTAATGATCCGGTGCAGGCCGAAGCACTTGCTGCCGGGCCATTACAGGTGTTTCATAAGAAAAATTGTAATTGCGAAGTTACTGAGCATTACATAAGTAAAATAAGTGAGGAGGAAACTTAATGATTACGTTACAGGGAAAAGGTGTTTTTGGTGGGATCGCAATTGGAGAGATCGCTTTCTTTAAGAGAGATTCCGGTGTAGTACAGCGAAAAAAAGTAGAAGATCCGCAGGCTGAGATCCAGCGTTTCGAAAATGCAAAAGCAAAAGCCATTGAAGAACTCGGTGAACTGTATGACAAAGCCGTTTCTGAAGTTGGCGAGAGCAATGCCATGCTTTTCCAGACACATCAGTTCATGCTGGAAGATCTGGACTATGTAGAAGCAATCGAAAACATGATCCAGACACAGTCTGTAAATGCAGAATATGCAGTCAGCGTTACCGGAGACAATTTCTCACAGATGTTTGCTTCCATGGATGATGACTATATGAGAGAGCGTGCAGCTGACGTAAAAGATATTTCAGCCCGTGTAGTGAAAATCCTTACCGGAGCAGGTGAGAGCGGACTGGTAACGGACAAGCCGGTCATTCTTGCATCAGACGATCTGGCACCAAGCGAGACTGTACAGCTTAATAAGGACATGGTATTGTCTTTTGTGACACAGGGCGGTTCTACGAACTCCCATACCGCAATTCTTGCAAAGACGATGAACATCCCGGCAATCATCGGTATCGGTGATGCACTGGATGAGAAATACGAAGGAAAAGAAGCCATCGTGGATGGAGCAAACGGATGCCTGATTATCGAGCCGGATGAAGAGACCATGAAAGAATATCAGGCAAAGAAACAGGAGTATCTGGCACAGCAGGAGCTTCTGCAGCAGTTCCGCGGAAAAGAGACCGTATCTCTGGACGGACAGAAAGTAAAACTGTATGCCAATATCGGAAATGCATCTGATATCGGAGCTGTGATCAAAAATGATGCAGCAGGCATCGGACTGTTCCGAAGCGAGTTTCTGTATCTGGAAAATGACAATTTCCCGACGGAAGAAGAACAGTTTAAAGTATATAAATATGTGGCTGAGACGATGGGACAGAAACAGGTCATCATCCGTACACTGGATATCGGAGCAGACAAGCAGATTGATTACTTCAACCTGCCTCACGAAGAAAATCCGGCAATGGGTTACCGTGCGATCCGTATCTGCCTGAAACAGCAGGATATTTTCCGTACACAGCTGCGTGCTCTGCTGCGTGCATCTGCATTTGGAAACATTGCCATCATGTTCCCGATGATCGTGGCACTGGAAGAAGTACTGCAGATCAAAGAGATCGTAAAGAGTGTTATGGCAGAATTAGATGCAAGTGGCATCCCGTACAACAAAGAGATCCAGCTTGGTATCATGATCGAGACACCGGCAGCAGCCATGATCAGCGATGATTTGGCAAAAGAAGTCGATTTCTTCAGCGTCGGAACAAACGACCTGACACAGTATACAACCGCTGTAGACAGACAGAATGCAAACCTGGAGGGATTCTACTATCCGCATCACAAAGGTCTGCTGCGTCTGATCAAAATGGCAGCAGACAATGCACATAAGAACGGCATCTGGATTGGTATCTGCGGAGAACTCGGGGCAGATATGGAGATGACAGAAGCATTCCTGGCAATGGGCATCGACGAACTGTCTGTATCACCGGCATGTGTTCTGCCGCTGCGTAAGAAGATACGCGAGACTTCAGTCAAAGAAAGACAGGAAGAAATCTTAAAAAATGTGCTCTAAAATATTTTGTTTTGATTTAGATATGACACTTCTGGATCACAAGACTTTTCACATTTCCGAAAAAGTGCTTAAGGATCTGGAAGCACTGAAAAAAGAAGGTCATGTGGTAGCTGTCGCAACCGGTCGCGATATGGACAGTGAATTCAGCAAAGCATACAAAAAACAGCTTCAGCCGGATGCAATCGTCCACAGCAACGGCCAGAAAGTAACCGTAGGCGAAAAAAAGATCCGGGAAGTCTTCATGGATCCGAAGCTGATCGCCCGCATGATGGAGTTCTGCCGTGAGCATCATCTCTGCATCGGCATGAACATCGGCAAATACGGCTGCTATGTCAACAAAGAAGTGCTGATTGAGCATGAAAAGCGGATTTTCGGAGACGGAGACCGCGAGTACATAGACGAGTCCAACCTTCTGACACACCCGTTTTACGGACTGGCATACTTTGGCGATCCAAAAGGTACCGATCTGCTCCGGGAAGCATTTCCGGAAATCAAGACGCCGCTTTTTGCCGACCGCAGAGGGGCAGATGTCATCACAAAAGAAGTTTCCAAGGCAAACGGCATCCAGGCACTTCTGGACTATTACCAGAAAGACTGGTCTGACATTGTGGCATTTGGAGACAGCATGAACGATTACGAAATGATAGAGAAGGCAGGAAACGGCATCGCCATGGGAAATGCTGTGGATAAGCTCAAAGAAGTGGCAGATTACGTGACCAGGCCGATCGAAGAAGAAGGCGTGAGCTTTGCACTTCGCCATTTCGGTTATCTTCCGGCGGATCAGTAGATTATAAAGCAAGGTCAGATGTGCACTCATCAGGATGAGAATGCACAGTCTGACCTGCTTTTTTATTGTCCTGCGTTCATTTCGGATATAGTAAAGACAGAAAAAGATATTTAACGAAGCTCTGCGATGCGGGTCACGCCGACATAGATCTCCTGGATTTTATACCAGGTGCGATAGTCCACAATACCGGTCACCGGAAGATTGAAAATATCCTGAAAAACTTCCACCGCCTTCTGTGTATCTTCTCCGTAAATGCCATCTACGGCGATCCGCGGGATCAGAGGATAATTATTTGAAATCGCATTTAACTGTTCCTGCATCTGCTCCACTTTCGGCCCGGTTGCCCCGATGTCGAGATCGTATCCAGGCCAGGAAGAAGGAATCCCGGAAATCTCCTCCGCTGAATTGATGTAGATGTTGTCACCATAGTAGTAGCGGAGGATTTCTGTGGCTGTGTATCCCTGATCTGCCAGAGACTTTGAACCCCACTGTGACATCCAGTTTGGACAGCTAACCCGTTTGCCGTCGCAGTACTGCGTCAGGATCGGCTGTTTGACGTTCGGGCGGGATAAATAATCGGCAAAAAGCTCATCCACAACCTCCGAGATACTCTCAAAAATATTTCGGCTGTAGATCCATTTGTGGTCAAATGCCGTCGAGGACGTGATCGTAAAATCAAATCCTTTATTGCGGTACCATTCCGTGTATACACGGTTTAAGGTAAACGACATGATCGCCAGCACATTAGCACGGATGGCGGCCTTCGGCCAGGTGGCATAGATTTCGCTGGAAGCCACATTTTTGATATAATCGCGGTAACGCACATAATAATCGCCCGCAGTGCTGTCCGTCGGGGCACCGTCGTGCACCACGATAAATTCCGGGATCACTACGCGGCTTAGGACGATCTCGCCGCTCTGCGAGAGAGGTTTGATCTCCGCCTCTGCGATTTTTGGCGGATAATCGCCATAGAGCGTGTGAGCCGGGATCACGACATTGTCATATGCTTCCGGGCCGGCGAGCGGTTTCAACCGGATATCCTGCAAAGCCAGCTGATTTGCGAGGATTTCCGCACCGGAGATTGTAAGCGGCTCATAGCCCGGAGCCGTAATGCGGAAATTGTACTCCGAGTAAGGCTGCATTTCGCCGGGACTTAAACTGTATTCCTCCGGCGGAGCCTCCAGCTCCAGCGTATCCGTCTGTCCGACACTGTCCGTTCTGACTTCTTCCAGGATCTGATCCGGTTCCCCGGTGCTTGAAATATCGATCACGGCATCCTCCACGGGAGCAGCACGCAGCTGGGAAGTAACCTGTATCTGTAATTTTCCGGTAGCCATAGAACACCTCAAAAATTCCCTTGAAAAAGTATATGCAGAAGAACGGAAAAGATGCCAGAAAACAACTTCTGTGCCGGCACATCGCGCTTTCAGGCTTTTGAACCTGACATTATTTGTATAACTAATCATAAAAATGCATAAAAATTCGCAAACAAGTACTTGCAATCTTGATTATCTTGTGGTAGAATCTTAACAATTTGAGCATTTATGTATCCAGGGCTGAGGGGGGCGTAGTAGGGACTTACTATTACGTACCCTTTTTTAGAGTCCGGGGTACAGACAAAGATACAATAACCATTGGATTAAACGCGAAAGGGGAAGACGAATGAAAGCATATTTGATTCTGGAGGACGGTACTGTTTTCACTGGAAAAAGTATCGGATCGACAAAAGAAATCATCAGCGAGATCGTATTTAACACATCCATGACCGGATATCTGGAGGTGCTGACTGATCCATCTTATGCAGGACAGGCCGTTGTGATGACTTATCCGCTGATTGGAAACTATGGCATCTGTTACGAAGATATGGAATCCGCAAAGCCATGGCCGGACGGATACATTGTTCGCGAACTTTCCAGAATGCCGAGCAATTTCCGCTGTGAAGGAACGATTCAGGAATTTCTGGAAAAACACGACATTCCTGGTATTGCCGGGATCGATACAAGAGCACTGACCAAGATCCTGAGAGAAAAGGGAACCATGAATGGCATGATCACCACCTGCGAATATGAAGATTTAAGTGAGGTTCTTCCGAAGATCGCAGCATATAATACAGGCAAAGTAGTAGAAAAAGTGACCTGCACAGAGAAATACGTCCTGGAAGGAAACGGACCGAAAGTAGCACTTCTTGACTTCGGTGCAAAGAGAAACATCGCCCGCAATCTGAACAGACGCGGCTGCGAAGTGACCGTATATCCGGCACTGACCACAGCAGAAGAGATCATAGCATCCAATCCGGACGGCATCATGCTTTCCAACGGACCTGGAGATCCGAAAGAATGTACTTCCATTATTGAAGAGATCCGCAAACTGTACAATACCGATATCCCGATCTTTGCAATCTGCCTCGGACATCAGCTGATGGCACTGGCAACCGGTGCGGATACGCACAAAATGAAATACGGACACCGCGGCGGCAACCACCCGGTCAAAGATCTGCAGACCGGCCGTGTATACATTTCCTCCCAGAACCATGGCTATGTGGTAGATACCGATAAACTGGATCCGTCCGTAGCAGTACCGGCATTTGTCAATGTAAACGACGGTACAAACGAAGGACTGTCCTACACCGGGAAAAATATTTTCACGGTACAGTTCCACCCGGAAGCATGCCCGGGACCATTAGATTCCGGTTACCTGTTTGACCGCTTTATGAAAATGATGGAGGTGTCAGAATAATGCCAAAGAATCCAGATATTAAAAAAGTACTTGTGATCGGCTCCGGTCCTATTGTCATCGGACAGGCAGCAGAATTTGACTATGCAGGAACACAGGCGTGCCGTTCCCTGAAAGAAGAAGGCATCGAAGTCGTACTTCTGAACTCAAACCCGGCAACGATCATGACCGACAAAGATATCGCAGACCGTGTATACATCGAGCCTCTGACCGTAGAAGTCGTAGAGCAGCTGATCCTGAAAGAAAAACCGGACAGCGTACTGCCGACCCTTGGCGGACAGGCAGGACTGAACCTTGCCATGGAACTCGAAGAAGCCGGATTCTTACGTGAGAATAACGTACGTCTGATCGGAACCACTTCCCAGACCATCAAAAAAGCAGAAGACCGCTTGGAATTCAAACAGACCATGGAAAAGATCGGTGAGCCGATCGCAGCATCCCGTGTCGTAGAAAACGTAGAAGACGGTATAGAATTTACCAAGATCATCGGATACCCGGTAGTACTGCGTCCGGCATACACCCTCGGCGGAAGTGGCGGCGGAATCGCCCATAACTACGAAGAACTCGTAGAAATCCTCGAAAACGGTCTGCGTCTGTCACGAGTAGGACAGGTTCTGGTAGAACGCTGCATCGCCGGATGGAAAGAAATCGAGTACGAAGTCATGCGGGATAGTGCCGGCAACTGCATCACCGTCTGCAACATGGAAAACATCGACCCGGTCGGCGTGCACACCGGAGACAGTATCGTCGTAGCACCTTCCCAGACCCTGGGTGATAAAGAATATCAGATGCTGCGTACCTCCGCCCTGAACATCATCAGCGAGCTGAACATCACCGGCGGATGCAACGTACAGTACGCCCTGAACCCGGAAAGCTTCGAATACTGCGTGATCGAAGTAAACCCTCGTGTATCCCGTTCCTCCGCACTGGCATCCAAAGCAACCGGCTACCCGATCGCAAAAGTTGCCGCAAAGATCGCACTGGGCTACACACTGGATGAGATCAAAAATGCCATCACAGGCAAAACGTATGCAAGTTTTGAGCCGATGCTGGACTACTGTGTTGTCAAGATTCCGCGTCTGCCGTTCGATAAATTTATCAGTGCCAAGAGAACACTGACCACGCAGATGAAAGCAACCGGCGAGGTCATGAGCATCTGCGACAACTTCGAAGGAGCCCTGATGAAAGCCATCCGCTCCCTGGAGCAGCACGTAGACTGTCTGATGTCCTACGATTTCACACATCTGGATGATGAGGAACTGACCAGACAGCTTGCTGTAGTCGATGACCGCCGTATCTGGGTGATCGCAGAAGCACTCAGAAGAGGATTTTCCTATGATAAGATTCATGAGATCACCAAGATCGACAAATGGTTCATCGACAAACTGTGCATCTTAACAGAGATGGAAACAGCCCTGAAGACACAGCCACTGACGGCAGAATTATTAAAAGAAGCAAAACGCATCGAATTCCCGGACAACGTGATCGCACGCCTGACCGGAAAGACCGAAGAAGAGATCAAAGACATGCGTTATGCAAACGGCATCACAGCAGCCTACAAAATGGTAGATACCTGTGCCGCAGAATTTGCCGCAGAGACACCGTACTACTATTCTGTATTCGGCAGCGAAAACGAAGCCATCGAGACAAACGACCGCAAAAAAGTCCTCGTCCTTGGTTCCGGTCCGATCCGTATCGGCCAGGGTATCGAGTTTGACTTCTGCTCCGTACACTGTACCTGGGCATTTGCAAAAGAAGGATACGAGACCATCATCATCAACAACAACCCGGAAACCGTAAGTACCGACTTCGACATCGCAGACAAACTGTATTTCGAGCCACTGACACCGGAAGATGTAGAGAGCATCGTAAACCTCGAAAAACCGGACGGAGCCGTAGTGCAGTTCGGCGGACAGACTGCGATCAAACTGACAGAAGCCCTGATGAAGATGGGCGTGCCGATCCTCGGAACATCCGCAGAGAACGTCGATGCAGCCGAAGACCGTGAACTGTTCGATGAGATCCTGGAGAAATGCGGCATCCCAAGACCGTCAGGCCACACCGTATTTACCGCAGAAGAAGCCAAAAAAGCAGCAAACGAACTTGGCTACCCGGTACTCGTCCGCCCATCCTATGTACTTGGCGGACAGGGCATGCAGATCGCGATCAACGATGAAGATGTAGATGAATTCATCGGCATCATCAACCGGATCGCACAGGAACACCCAATCCTGGTAGATAAATACCTGGTCGGAAAAGAGATCGAAGTCGATGCCGTATGCGACGGCGAAGATATCCTGATCCCTGGTATCATGGAGCATATCGAACGTGCCGGAATCCATTCCGGAGACAGTATTTCCGTATACCCGGCACAGAGCCTTGATGACCACGTAAAAGCAACCATCGTAGACTACACCAGAAAACTGGCACAGTCCCTGCATGTCATCGGACTGATCAACATCCAGTTCATCGTCTGCGGCGAAGACGTATATGTCATCGAAGTAAACCCACGTTCCAGCCGTACCGTACCGTACATCAGCAAAGTGACCGGAATCCCGATCGTACCGCTGGCAACCAGAGTGATCCTCGGCAAAAAATTAAAAGAACTCGGCTATCCGACCGGACTTGCACCGGAAGCAGACTATATCGCGATCAAAATGCCGGTATTCTCCTTCGAGAAGATCCGCGGTGCTGACATCAGCCTCGGCCCGGAAATGAAGTCCACCGGAGAATGCCTCGGTATCGCAAAGACCTTCAACGAAGCACTCTACAAAGCATTTATCGGTGCCGGCATCAAACTGCCGAAGCATAAAAATATGATCATGACACTGAAAGATGCAGACAAAGAAGAAGGAATCGAGATCGCCAGAAGATTCGAAAAGATCGGATACCGCATCTACGCAACACGCGGCACCGCAAAAGTCCTGCAGGAAGCAGGCGTAAATGCGATCCGCACCAACAAGATAGAGCAGGAGTCACCGAACCTCCTCGACCTGATCCTCGGCCACAAGATCGACCTTGTCATCGATACCCCGTCCCAAGGCGTAGAGCACTCCAGAGACGGATTCCTCATCCGCAGGACAGCCATCGAGACAGGCGTTAACGTCCTGACCGCCATGGATACCGCCAGGGCACTCGTGACCAGCCTGGAGAACACCGATATCAAGAAACTGACCCTGATCGATATCGCAACCGTGAAGAATATCTAAACAAAAAGATGATTACAGGGATTATTTTATCTTGAAACTCTGTACAGTTGAAATGCGGTATAGTACAAAAATCATAGCAGGAGAGCATCGTGTAGAAAAAAACACGAAAAAGAAAGAAAAATATTGCCGGAAAACTATTGAAAACGCAGAGAAACTTTGTTATAATAAAAAAGCTAAATAACAAGCAATTCATTCATACTAATTTGGCTTCTTGCATCCCCAAACTGCAAGAAGCAGCTTTGTGAAAGCAAGGCATCAGGAAGAGAAAAAAAGAAAGATATGTAAAGCAAAAAGACACGAAGAAGAACAAATTCTTTTTCGTGTCTTTTGCTGTGGAAAAGAGGTAACTTTTAATTTGGATGTTTTCAAGAAAAGAAACAAAAAGATTGACACACATCACATACGCAAATATAATAAACACAAACAAAAAATCAAAGAACTGATGGAAATCTAAAGATGTCTTGATACCTATGTGAATGATTATCAGATGCATGTCTTTGAGGTTGCGTGGCTGACGGAAGAGCAGATCAGTCACTTCCGCAGTGACTTCAAAGTGGTGGCAAATTTTTTTGTACAGAAAAGAAAAAACAAAGATCATATACCGGATGATCCAACAGAGATCAGGCATGTGGATGAAGTGCTGAAACTTTTGCAGGTCATGACAGGAGATAGACGTTATGAGGAAATTTTCAGGAAAAAGAAGGAAGGAGTGCACAGTATGTGTGATGTGGCAGAAAGATTAGAACAAATGGGCATTGCCAAGGGAATCGAGATTGGCAGGAATGAAGGAAAAACAGAAGGCAAGATCGAAGGCAAAATACTGGTATACAGGAATTTATGCCGGGAAGGTTTTGATGAGAAAGAAGCCAGGAGACTTACGGAGTTGCCGGAAGATGTGAGTTTGGAACAGTAAAAGAAATAGAATGTCTCTGACATGTTCGGCCGAAAGGCTGAACTGTTACTAAAAAGGTCACTAAAAATTTATAAAACGAAAAGAATCGTATTGAATTTTAAGAATAAAAATGATATTATATTGTATAAAGTTTTGTTAAAAACACGTATGCAATGAAAAGGAGAGTGGTTATAAGAAAAGTTTGCAATATATTTTGGAAAGTACAATTATAAGAAAAGGAGAAAGAATATGAAATTGAAAAAAATTTTAGCACAGTCATTAGCTGTGGCTATGGTATTGTCAAGTGTTCCAGTTACTAATTTTACAGCACTTGCAGCAGAAGATACTGTAGCATATGCCAGTGACGATGCAAGCACTGTCGATGCGACAGCAGATGCACTTCCGGCACCATATGGATATAAAAATCTGCAGCTGACAGTAAAGAAAGATGTGGAAATCACGACTTCAGCAAACACGGAAATTACAGAAAGCTCTGGAAATGTATTGGCAGCTAATGGAGATTCACTCTTACAATTCTCCAATAGCGGAGATAAATGGATTAATTTTCATTTCTCAGAAGCTAAAAAAGTTTCGGGTCTTTTATATAAAAACAGATACCAGACAAATGGTCCTGTGAAGATCGCAAGGGTGGATGTGAAAAAGCAGGGCAGCGATGCCTATGTAACTGTATATCAGACGGAAACTGCTTCAGCATGGGCAAATCCAACAAATGGCGGTGCAGTCCATGAAGCGTTATTCAACACGGTTTCAGATGTTACCGATGTAAAATTCTATGCTGTAGCAACACATTACAGCGGCGAAGGTAATAGGGATACTGTGAAAGCTGACGTAATGCGAATTCTGACAACAGAAGATGATTCAGCAGTGACGGCAACTGCATTGACTTCAGATGAAAACAGTGGCACAGCAACGGTAAGTATTCCGGACTCTACAGTAAGTGGCACAACCATGTCAGTATCGAAAGGTGTTACTGTGAAATATCAGGCTAAGGAAGCAGACGCTGGAAAGTTTGCAGGATGGCGTGATGAAACAGGCAGGATTGTAAGCAATGATGCCACATATACGACTACTGTTTCAGATAACATTACATTAACGGCAGTGTTTAAAGACTATTATGAACGGATAGACCAGTCTGTTTTAAAAGAAAATGCAAAAGATAATTCACATGATACTAGTGGAAATGACCAGCCAGCCAGAGCGGCATTTGATGGAAATAACGACACATTATGGCATCAAAACTGGGGGAATGGTGTAGGAAGTACTGTTAAACCATCCGCTTCCAATCCAATCTGGATTCAGACGAGTTTTGGAACAGAAAATGGCGAAAATAAAGTAGAGACTGTAGGCCGATTGACCTATCGCGGAAGACCGGATAGCTATGCTAATCATGCCCAGACAAAAGGATTATGGTCTACACGTATTTCAGATTATGTTATTCTGGCAGCGAATGTAGCACACGGATCTCCGAAAGCAGGTGACTGGGCTGTTGTTCAGACAGGAACTATGCCGAGTGACATTGCAGTTGGCAATGCAGTATCCGAAGTAGAATTTGCACCGGTAAATGCAACACATATCCGTCTGGTTTGCCTGTCAACTTATGACAATGACAATTATGTGTGTGCAGGAGAAATCAATCTTTACAGAGTGACAGATTCAACATACGGTGCTGATCTGATGGATTTGAATGTAACAGTGAATCAGGGAGAAAACGGAAACGCAGCAATCGTGGCTCCGGGATATCAGACACTGAACGATGCCAATAAAGCGGCTGCACCAGATGAGTCAGCTTCTGTTATTGGAAAGTATATGCTTGGCAAACCAAGAAAAATACAATTATTGGCTGTTCCGGCAAGCAGATATGCTTTTGCAAGCTGGAAAGTAAATAATGCAATTGTTTCAAAAGAAGCAGCATATTTGATTGATACAGATTCAACCGAAACTTATCAGCCGGAATTCACACAGGCTGCAAATTATGTAGAGATTACAATTCCGACTGATGGAGGAAATTCTGAAACAAATCCGTCAAATATCAGAACAAATTCTGAAACAAAACCGGCGGATGGCAGAGATGGTCCTGCATACTATGCGTTTGATAATTCGGAAGATACACACTGGCATTCTAACTGGAAGCCAGCAACACCTGAAAACAAGGATGGTAAAATCAGTGTAACGGGTCCAATCTGGATTGAAGCTGGTTTTAATGCAGTTAAAAAAGTAGCCAAGATTACCTATAAGCCAAGAACAAATGGTAATGGTGCGTGTCGTGCAAAAGGATATGAAGTACTGGTGGCGCATATGGCGAACCCTACAGATCAGCCAGAAGATGCAGATTTTGCACTTGTGAAAACGGGTGTGCTTGGAAATAATGCAGGTCCGCAGGACATTATATTGCCAACTCCGGTTGCTGCAACGCATGTAAGATTGAAGTTTACATCTTCCTATGATGGTCAGACGTATGTATCTGCTTCCAAAATTGGTATGTTCGAAGATAGTGCAAATGCAGATAAGTATGCTGACATTGTTGATATTCCAAAAGTGACATCAAATGATACTACACTTGGAACGGTAGAGACATCCAATCAGAAAATGGTTGATAAAATTGACAATAGCATTACCATGACAGCAAAACCGGCTGCTGATTGTCATTTTGTAAAATGGCTGATCACAGATAATGAGACGAAAGAAGTGTCTGAAAAATCAGCAAAATCAATTACAGAAACAGTAAACAATAACACCAGATATGCTTATACAGCAATGTTTGCGAAAGATGCAGAAGTTAATGTAAATCTGGATCAGACTTATGTAACGATGTATGTAGGTGATAATGCCCAGACGTTAGTAGCTACAGTAACAAATGCAACGAATGAAAGTGTTACATGGTCTACCGATGATGAGCAGGTTGCAACAGTAAATGATGGAATCGTAACAGCAGTAGGAGCCGGAGAAGCCACTATTACAGCAACTTCAGTACAAGACGAGACAAAAAAAGCAACTTGTACAGTAGTGGTAAATGCAGCACCATCCACAGGAGCATTAGACACACTTCTGGCAGAAGCGAGCGAAAAAATGAATAGCACTACTGCTTATACTGCTGAGTCCAGAAGTAAACTTGCTGAAGTTTACAAAAAATATGTAAAATACACAAATGAAAATATTACAGAAGCAGAAAAGAATTTGAGAACGGCGTTAGATAATCTGGAAGCACTGTATAGAGTTCAGATTGGTGATGAATTTACAGATATAAGTAATGTTACAGTATCGGCAGGAGATGATGGAGAAGTACATACGGACGGAAAAACTAAGTTTGTATATATACCATTGATTGGAAAGGTGACGGTAAAGGCAAGCGAAACAGATTCTGATGGATATCAATTTGCAGGCTGGACAATGAAAGGAAAAATCTTAAGTACTTCTACATCATATACTTTTTATGTTACTGGAGAGATGAATATTATTCCGAAATATCAAGAAGAAAAGCCTGCACCTGAAATCAGTCTGTTCTGCAGCACAAAATACAATACCGCAGCAGGAAAACTTTCTTTTATTGCAAAACGCTCTGTTGACAAAATATATACAGTTGTAGAACATGGTGTTATTATTACAGATAAAACAGGATGGGATAATTATTATAAAAATAATAAAACAGCAATGATTAAAGGTGCAACCAGAACAAGAAAATCTGTTGCTAAGGGTACTGCAAATATCGGAACATATGAAGCAAAACTGAAAGCCGGCAAAAATGAAGAATGGCATGGAAGATCTTATGTAACTTATACAGATGGATATAAGACTTACACAGAGTATTCAGAAATAGTAGACTATCCGGTAAGTAAGTAAAGGAGGCAAAAAATGAAAAAGTACTATGAAGAGCCAGAAGTAGATACGGTTGATATTCTGGTGGATGATATCATGAAAGTATCTGGAGAGACAGAGGAAGTAGAAGAAGGTGGCTTCGACAATTTTTGATGAATGATTCAGATTCTGTAGAAGCAATATAAACATAAAAATGCCTGCAGCTTTTGTAAAGCCTGCAGGTATTTTTATGATAAAATTATGCTGGAATGAGATTGTATGACAGCTGAAAGAGTGGTAGAATTAAAAAAGAAACTGTGATGATTCAGTACAGGCAGGGCATTTGTTGTTGAGAGAGCAGAAACATGACTGTGTCGTACTGAAAAGACACAGAAAAATTTATTTTACTATATAGAAAGGAATTGATATAATATGAAAAAGAAAATTATGTATTTTTTTGTGTGTTGTATGATAATTGGAACTTGCTTTGGATGTGGAAAAAACGAACAGACTGAAGCAGAGAGTAAAGCATCTGATAATACAGAAGCTGTTGTGATGACGGAAACAGAATCTGGAATCAGTGCAGAGACAGATGAGAATGCCAAAATGCAGAGTGAGCAGATTGAAACAGGGGGTGAAGACTCCTGGGAGGACAGTGCAGACGGCTGGGATTAAGCAGTTGCAATGTATTGTCTGATAAAGATATATTTTAACAAACTATGAGCAGAAAGCCTCTGCCTTTTCGTGTGTGAAAAGCAGAGGCTTTTTTCAAAACTTTGATAGTTGTAATAAAAGAGGAAACAGTGTGGCGGACAGAAGCAGATGTCTGCTTTGTCAGGGAAGATGGTAACAGATATGAAAAAGCAGGAAATAAAATTAGAACAAATGGAATCGACGATTCGAAAAGTTCTGACAGCAGGTGGTAGTTTTTCGTTTTATCCAAGAGGAACGAGTATGCAGCCGTTTATCGTCCAGGGGCGGGACAAAGTCACACTTGCAGCACTTCCGGACAGGATAAAAAAGTATGATATCATACTGTATAAGCGGGAAAACGGTACATTTGTGCTGCACCGGGTAACAGGGAAAAAAGAAAATGCTTATATATTCCGTGGGGATAATCAGTTCTCGGATGAATATGGCATAAAAAGGGAACAGATGATCGGAAGGGTGACAGAAATCATCCGTGGAGATGAGGTGATCCCGGTGAATGATATAAAGCATAGGATGTGGGCAGGATTTTGGGTAAATACTGTCTTTTTCAGAAGGGTGAAACGTTTTTGCCTGAAATGCAGAAAGAAAAAACAAAATCTGGATAAAAATAAGTCATGTTGAATAAAAATGAAAAATAAGCCATGTTGACCAGGAGGACAAATATCGCTATAATTATGGAGTAGAGAATGGTTTTTGCGGCTTAATATTTCGATTCGATAGGAGCAGTGTAAATAATGTTTCCATATTCAGAGTGATAATAAGGAGAAAATTGATATGAAAATCAAAGGAGATTATCTTTTAGATACGATCGGCGGCGAGAAGATGGCTGTGCCGATCACAGTAAATGACGGAGGATTGGCAGGGCTGATCAGGCTGAATGAAGTGGGAGCGTTTCTGTGGGAGAAACTTCAGGGCGGAACAACAGAGGCAGATCTTGTAAAAGCTCTGACATCGGAATACGATGTGAAAGAAGAGAAAGCGACAGCCGATGTGAAGAAGTTTCTGGAAAAACTTCGCACAAAGGGATTGTTGGAGGAGTAGAAAATGGTAACGAAAAACTACCGGTTTGCAGATGTTGCTTTTACATTACAGATGCAGTATCCATATCTGGAGAAGCAGTGCAGAAGTTATGAAGTGGAAGAGCCGGGGATACTGATCGCAGCCAGTGATGAGGAGATCGAAAGAGAGGATCCGTCTGGCGTCAGCAGTTCGAATGGAATGCTGGAGAGTCTGGCGGTGTACCGTAAGATTTCAGAAATTATGGTTGAACACGATACATTTTTGTTTCACTGTTCCGCAGTTGCACTAGACGGTCAGGCTTATCTGTTTACAGCTCCGAGTGGCACCGGAAAATCAACCCACACACGGCTGTGGCGTGAAATCTTTGGTGAGCGTGCCGTGATGGTAAATGATGACAAGCCTCTGATCCAGGTGCGAGAGGATGCCATCTATGTCTGCGGCACACCGTGGAATGGTAAACATAACCTGGACAGCAACCAGAAAGTACCGGTCAAAGGGATCTGTCTGCTGGAACGCGGAGAAAAGAACCATATCGAGATGATTTCACCGGCAGATGCATTTCCGTATTTATTTCGCCAGGTCTACCGGCCGGCAGATCAGACAAAACTGATCCGGACGATCACTCTGCTCAAGCAGACGGCAGAACGTGTGCCGCTGTACCGGATGCAGTGTGATATTTCCCATCAGGCGGCACAGATGGCATGGAAAATGATGAGTGGTAAGAAAGAAGAACAGAACCGGTGAATGAAAAAGATACGATGAAGAACAGCAGAAAGACCAACGTAAAATCCAATACTTCAGACATAGAAGCAAAAGAAAAGAAAGAGCAGCAGGAACAGGAAAAAATTCTTGCAGCTAAATATCTCATCGAGTTGATCCGTTCTGTCCTTGAAGAGCGGAAACCGCAGCCAAAGCCAGAACAGATTTCCATGAAACACCTGTTTCTGACAGCAAAGAAACACAATCTGACCTGTATGGCATACGATGCGGCAAAACAGATCGCAGGCGAGGAAGACAAAGAAGTCATGGAGGCATGGCAGAATTATAGCCGTACCTGTATGATCATGAGTGCTGTTCAGGGAAAAGAAGGAGAACGCTTGCTTGAGAGATTTTCGGATAATCAGGTGCGTGTACTGCCACTGAAAGGCTGGATTATGAGGAGATTTTATCCGAAACCAGAGTATCGGCAAATGACAGATCTGGATTTCTTGATCGATGAGGAAAACAGAAAAGCAGTTAAGCAAATTATGACGGATCAGGAGAGATATCAGTTTCAACATATCGAAAATGAAAATACGGTGGACTCCTATCAGAAAGATCCGTGGATGCATGTAGAGATCCATAATGATATGATTTCATATAATAAGGAACGATATGAGAACATATGGGAGCGGTGTGAACAAAAAAATGCTGTTTATTCCATGAACTGGGATGATTATTATATGTTCATGTTAGATCATCTGGAGAAACATTTTACCCTTGCTGGATGTGGGATTCGATTTTTGTTGGATGTTTATATTTTTCTGCAGGCAAAAGGAAAGGAACTTCACCGGGATAAGCTGAAAAAAGAGTTTCGAAAAAGAAATCAGGAAGCGTTTTTTAAGCAGGTGGAAGAGACAGCAAATGCCTGGTTTGGGGAAGCATATCATGTTGGAGATACAGAGCTGGAAAAAGTGATACTTTTGTCGGGGACTTTTGGAACAAACAGCCAAAAGTTTGAAAATCGACAGGAAAAGATTCAAAAAAAATATAAGAATGAAAAAGTGATAAAAGCAATGTATTTCCTGACAAGGACATTTCCGGAGTATTCTTATATGTGCAACATATATCCATTTCTGTATAAAGCTCCGGTATTGATGCCTGTTATGTGGATCGTGCGTCTGATCTGTGCACCTGTAACAAAGATGGACCGCATCCGAAAGGAAGTTGGATTCTGGAGAAAGATGGGGAAAAAAGAATAACAGTGGGTTAAAATAATGCGAATGAAGGGGAGAACAGTATGATTGATTTTCACACACATATTTTACCACGGATGGATGATGGAAGCCGCCGCATGGCGGAAACACAGAAAATGCTTAAGATGGAGTATGATCAGGGAGTTCGGCAGGTTGTGGCGAGCTCTCATTTCTATGCCCAGCATGAATTCCCGGAGACCTTTCTGGATCGGCGGGAAAGACGGCTGGCACGTGTAAGAGAAATACTGCATGAGGAAGAATGGGGACAGGAAATGCAGATCTTCGGAGGAGCAGAAGTACTCTATTACAATGGAATGGCAGATTCACCGATGCTTCCAAGTCTTTGTATTGAAGGGACAGATACACTGCTTCTGGAGATGCCTTTTTCTCAGTGGAATAAAGAAGTCTATAGGGAAGTGCGGAAAATCATTGAACACCGCAGGATTAAAGTGATACTGGCTCACGTGGAACGTTACAGTTCGTATCAGAAAAATAAAGATATCTGGGAAGAAATCCTGGATCTTCCGCTGACAATCCAGTTAAATGCAGGAGAGATCCTTCAGTTTGGAAAGAAAAAACTCTGCAGAGAGCTGCTGAACAGCGGGATTCCGGTGCTTCTTGGGAGCGACTGCCACAATACAGGAAGAAGAGCACCGAACATGCTAAAAGGAAAAAAAGCAGTGGAGAAGCTGGCAGGGGCAGGAAAATCAGAAGAGATCGATCGATTTGGAGAGCAGGTATTAAACATATGAAAAGACAAAAAACAACAGGGATCATAGTGCTGCTGGCAGTACTTGTGTGTGTACTTGCTGTGGGAACGTGGTATTTTAGAAAACAGCGGTCAGAAAAGGTTTCAGCGACAGAAAGGCAGGCCGAGACGCAGCAAAGTGAAACAACGGATGAGCTGGAGCGGCTTTTATGGAACAAAATAAAATTAAACGGGAAAAAGTATAAATATTCCACGGACTATGAGACGTATCTGTTTATGGGGACGGATGGCAGTGGTAAGGAAGATGCAGACCGTGATGAGTATATCGGAAATATGGCAGATTTCCTGATGCTTGTGATCGTAAACCGAAAAGAACAGACGTATGCATTCCTGCAGCTGAACAGAGATACGATGACAGAAATCAATCTGATCGGACGCAATGGGAAAGGGATGGCCACCGCCGATATGCAGCTCTGTACGGCACACTGGTACGGAGGCACACCGGAAGAAAGCTGCGAAAATACAGTAAAAGCAGTCTCCAGGATGCTCGGAGGAGTCAAAATCAATGGCTACTATGCGATCAATATGGAAGATATCGGAAAACTGAACCATGCGATCGGAGGAGTTACCGTAACCATCGACAGTGATTTTGGTGATGTAGATCCGACACTGAAAAAAGGCGAGACCGTTACGCTGAGTGATGAACAGGCATATAATTTTCTGAGATATCGTCAGGGAATCGATGACAGCGAAAATACTTCACGTATGAAACGTCACAGACAGTATATGCAGGCATTTATGGCGAAATTAAAGAAAAAAATGCACGATGATCCATCCATTGGGGCAGAAATTTATGAACAGATGTCAGAAGTGGCAGTCACCGATATGAACGGAGGACTTCTGACAGACATTCTGACGGATATGCAGCAGGCAACAGATCGAGGAACCTTTGAACTGGAAGGTACGACAAAACTCGGTCAGCATCTTGACGATGGATTGGAGCATACGGAATTTTATTTGGATAAAATGGTTATTGTCAAAACTTTGAAAGATTTGTATAATATGTGAGAAAAGTTATGTAAGAAAAAGACAAAAGAGAGGAACTACTTATGGATCAGAGCAGGGAGAATATAATCGAAGATTCTCAGGACGAAATTGATATTGGCGAACTGCTTCGTTATCTGAAAACGAAATGGATTGTGATTGTGGCAGTGTTTTTGATCGGCGTGATTGGAGCCGGCGTTGGGACAAAGTGTCTGATCACACCTAAGTACACAGCAGTATCCAAACTTTATGTTGTGTCTGCTTCAGGGAAGAACATTGTCAATCTGGATGATTTAAGACTTGGTACAACCTTATCATCGGATTATACAGAGCTTTTGAAGACCAGACCGATCTGCAACGAGATCATCAGTGACCTGGGACTGGATTATACGGTCGGCCAGCTGAAAAGCATGATTTCGATCGTTCCGATCGAAGATACCAGACTGCTGACAGTCAGCGTGGTAAGTGCAGATCCGGAAGAAGCAAAAAACATTGCCAATACTCTGGCAGACAAGGCAGTTACATATCTTCCGAAGCTGATGGGTATTTCAGCCCCGAATATTGCAGAAGAAGCGATCACCCCGACAGTACCGACTTCCCCGAGCACAAAGAAAAACGTAGCTCTTGGAGGCATTCTGGCACTGGCACTGATCGTTGGGATCTATACCGTACGTTTCCTGATGGATGATACCGTCAAGACAGCAGAAGATGTAGAAAAGATTATCGGAGTTATGCCGCTTACTGTTATCCTGGAATATCAGGATAAGGACAAGAAAAAACAGGGAAGACATCGGAGGAAGTAGGTTATGAATAAAGTACAGATCAATAATATGCCGACGCTTACCTATTCTACAGAAGAAGCGATCAACCGATTGAGAGTAAACTTAAACTTTCAGGCAAAAGATGTGAAGAAGATCATGGTGATCAGCAGTACCGAGAATGAAGGCAAAAGCTTTGTGGCATTTCATACCTGGAAACAAATGGCAGAATCCGGTGTCCACACATTGCTTCTGGATACGGATCTGAGAAAGTCTGTTATGGCAGAAAAATATCAGATGGAGGCAGAAAACGGCAAAAAGCTCATTGGTACATCCCATGTGCTTTCCAAAGATATGCCGTTAAAAGATGCTGTATGGCACACGATTATGCCGCAGGGGGATATTTTACCAAACGTAGAAAACCTGGTAAACCCGGCAATGCTCTTAGAGAGCGAGACATTCCACCGTCTTCTGAATGAGGCGTCCGAAGAATATCGTTATATTTTCATTGATGCACCGCCTCTTGATCTGGTATCCGACGGAGAAAAGATCGGTTCTCTGTGTGATGGGGCGATTCTTGTTGTCGCAAGCGGCAAGGTGTCACGTGGCATGGTTCAGAATTCTATCCATCAGTTGGAGAGAGCCGGATGTCCGCTGCTCGGTATTGTGCTGAATCGTGTGGAAGATCAGCGAAAGAAAAATTATTACCAGAAATATGGCTACTACGCAAGTGAAAAAGGAAAGAAAAAATAAATCCGGGTATTTCAGCGGCTATCAGGGCTTGCTGATTTACTGCATGGCATCTTTCTTACCATGCAATATATTTTTTATAAAAGGAGAAAGGAGGGAAAACAACATGAAAAAAGTACTGAAGAAAGTTATGGCATTGACTCTGGCAGCAGTATTGACGATCGGTACAGCTGTTACATCTACCGCAGCAGCACCGAGCCCGACAACCGGTAAGAAGCCGATCAACCAGATTGCGAAAACAGACATTGTAACTTCAAAAACTGTTTATACAGTAAAAACTTATGATACAGGAAGAGCACGTATCATTGGTGCCGAGACAAGCAGAAAAAAAGTAACTGTTCCGAACTACGTAAAAGTAAACGGCGTGAAGTACAAGGTTACCAGCATTGGTACAAAGTCTCTGAAAAACTGGAAATCTGTAAAAAAGATTACACTTTCCAAGAATATCAAGACGGTTCACAATCAGTCTTTCAAGAACTGTAAGTCTCTGAAAACAATCGTTGTGAAAAATACAAAGAAGATCTGGTTCTCACCGGATACGTTCAAAGGAAGCAACACAAAGAAAATGACCGTTAAGTTCAGCAAAAAAATGTCTAAGAAAACTTATGCAAAAATGCAGAAGAGATTAAGAAAGATTGGATTTAAGGGTAAGATCACCAGAGGCTAGTTCTGGATGGGCAGCTGCAACAGCTGCGAAGGAAAGGCACTATGCTTGTTAAGCAATACATTATAAGTATAGTGCTTTTGCTTTACAGTTGTGAAAAAAAACGATGTAGCACGGGGGCAATTTGCAAAAACGGGATGCACATTTGAAAATAAAGGGTGCATGGGGATAAATAAAAGATAAGAAAGAGAGCAGTTTTATGTATAGAAAAGATTCAGAAGGCTGGTTGAAACATGCAGATTTTATTGTATTGGATCTTCTGTGCCTGCAAATCTCATTTATTCTGGCATATGTCCTGAGCGGATATGGCTGGAATCCATATCATATTATGCTATACCGAAATATGTCTATATTTCTTGAACTGGCAGATTTACTGGTGATTTTCTGTTATGACACAATGAAAGGCGTACTGAAAAAAGGCTACTATCGGGATTTTGTGGTGACACTTAAACATTCCATCATGGTTGGAGGACTGGCAATTTTATATCTGTTTCTGCTTCAGCAGGGTGGAGATTATTCGAGACTGGCATTATTTCTTACTATTTTATTGTATACAGGGATTACTTATTTTGTGCGAGAACTCAGAAAAAAATCTCTGAAAAAACAGATGCAGAACGGAGGAGAGCGGTCTTTACTGATCATAACATCAGGAGAAGTGGCAAGACGAGTCGTTGATAATATGAAAGAAAACAATTATGCACGCTTTCGGATTGCAGGCGTATCTGTGATCGATGAAGACTGGATCGGAAGAAAGGTCGAAGATATTCCGGTTGTTGCAAACGAAGAGACCACTCCGAAGTATGTCTGCAAAGAATGGATCGATGAAGTCCTGATCGTGATTTCAGACGATATCCCATATCCGACTGAACTGATCAGAAAACTGAGCGAAACCGGAGTAACGATCCATCTGAACCTTACGAAAGTCACCAATATTCCGGGAAAGAAGCAGTTCGTGGAGAAAGTCGGCGTGTATACCGTTCTTACGACAAGCATCAACTACGCATCTGCATTTCAGCTGGCACTTAAAAGAATGATGGATATTGCAGGAGGACTGGTCGGATGTTTCCTTACCGTGATTATCTTTCTTTTTGTAGCACCGGCAATTTATATCGCTTCGCCGGGACCGATCTTCTTTTCACAGGAACGTGTCGGCAAGAATGGCAGAAAGTTTAAAATTTATAAATTCCGCAGTATGTACATAGATGCAGAAGAGCGAAAAGCAGAATTAATGGACGAAAACAAACTTGGTGATGGCAAAATGTTCAAGATGGATTTTGATCCGCGTGTGATCGGAAACAAAGTCCTGCCGGATGGCACACACAAAACAGGGATCGGTGATTTTATCCGCAGGACAAGCCTGGATGAATTCCCGCAGTTCTTTAACGTGTTAAAGGGAGACATGTCGATCGTCGGCACAAGGCCGCCGCTGATTTCCGAAACCAATCTCTATGAGCTGCACCACAGAGTCCGCCTAGCAATCAAACCGGGCATCACCGGCATGTGGCAGGTGAGCGGTCGCAGCGATATCACAGATTTCGAAGAAGTAGTACGGCTGGATAAAGAATACATCAGCAACTGGAATATCGGCCTGGATATCAAGATCCTGCTGAAGACGGTGCTGGTAGTGTTTAAGAAAGATGGATCAATGTAAAATAAAATATAAAAATAATATGAATAAAAATATTGGAGGCAATTTAGTATGTCAGCATTTTCAGGTAAAACGTTAATGATTACAGGAGGAACAGGTTCTTTTGGAAATACGGTACTTAAGCATTTTTTGATGACAGATATTGGAGAAATTCGTATTTTCTCTCGAGATGAAAAGAAACAAGATGATATGCGACATGAAATTCAGGCAAAATATCCAGAGTATGCAAGTAAAGTTCAATTTTACATAGGTGATGTTAGAAATATTTAGTCAGTGAAAGATGCGATGCCGGGAGTTGATTATATTTTTCACGCAGCAGCACTGAAACAGGTACCGTCATGTGAGTTTTTTCCTATGGAAGCGGTTAGAACAAATGTTGAAGGAACAGATAACGTACTTCATGCAGCTATTGAAGCAGGTGTAAAAAGAGTGGTTTGTTTATCAACGGACAAAGCGGCATATCCAATAAATGCTATGGGTATTTCTAAAGCGATGATGGAACATGTTATTTTTGCAAATGCTCGTGTTGCAGCGAAGCGTGGTGGAACAGTTATTTGTTGTACAAGATATGGAAATGTTATGTGTTCTCGAGGTTCTGTAATTCCGCTGTTTATTGATCAGATCAAAAATAAAAAGCCAATTACAGTTACAGATCCTAATATGACTCGCTTTTTAATGAATCTTGATGAAGCGGTAGATTTAGTACGTTTTGCTTTTGAACATGCAAATCCGGGAGATTTATTTATTCAGAAAGCAGATGCATCGACAATTGGAGATCTTGCAAAAGCGGTACAAAAATTATTTGGTGATACAGGAATTAATGTTATTGGTACACGTCATGGGGAAAAATTATATGAAACACTTATGACGAGGGAAGAACGATTAAGATCAGAAGACATGGGAGGATATTATAGAGTAGCAGCTGATAGTCGTGATCTGAATTATGATAAGTTTGTTGTTCATGGAGAAGTTCATACAATGGCGGATGAATCTTATACAAGCCATAATACAAATAGATTAGATGTTGAAGAAACTATCAATAAGATTCTCACAACTGATTATGTTAAGGAAGAATTGAAAGGTATTAGACATAATTAATTATGATGGAAAAGTTATTATTAGTAGGTTCGGGAGGCTTTGGGAGAGTTACACTAGAACATGCTATGAAACAATATGAATGTTTTTTTGTAGATGATGGATATAAGATCGGAACAGAAATCTGTGGTACTCAAGTTGTTGGTCATATAGATGATTTAGAAATATTATTTGAAGAATATAAAAAACTCCTTGTAACCATAGGGGACAATGCGTTTCGAGAAACAGTATATGAAAAAGCAAGAAAAATAGGATTTGAATTTCCTAATATTATATGCAATTCGGCATATGTTAGTCCATTTGCTAAGATTGGAAAAGGGTGTATATTTTTAAATAATGTATGTGTTCAGAATGGTGCTACTATAGGGAATGGAGTTTTATTGAATCCTGGAGTAGAAATACATCATGATGGCATTGTGGAAAGTTATGCTTTGATTTATGCAAATTCTGTTGTAAGGGCAAAAGCTCATGTTGGAGCAAGAGCCAAAATTGGAAGTACTTGTACAATTAGTAACATGAAACAGATAGGAATGGATCAAGTTGTTGAGGATGGGACTACGGAGCGTTAGTCAGAATTTGGAAAGGAAAGAGAAATGAATATTCTTATAACAGGGGCTAAAGGCATGGTTGGAACAGCTCTGGTAGAAAATTTAAAAAATTTAAAAGAAAATAAAAATCGTACACGTCCCAATATTCATATTGACGAAATTTATGAATATGATATTGATTCGACATATAAAGAATTAGAAGTGTATTGTGAAAAAGCTGATTTTGTATTTAACTTAGCTGGAGTAAATAGACCTGATAATCCAGAAGACTTTATGAAGGGGAATTTTGGATTTGCATCGGATTTAATCAGATTTTTGAAAAAACATGAAAATAAAGCGCCAATTATGCTTAGCTCTTCTATTCAGGCAACGTTAGCAGGAAGATTTGGAAATTCAGAATATGGACGTTCTAAAAAAGCTGGGGAAGATTTGTTTTTTTCTTATGCAGCAGAGACAGGAGTAAAGGTAGCAGTATATCGTTTCCCAAATTTGATGGGACACAGCAGACCAAAGTATAATTCGGCAGTATCTACTTTTTGTTGGGCGGTAGCTAATGATGAAAAATTTACAGTTAATAACCGAAACACAGAATTAGAGCTTCTTTATATTGATGATCTTGTAGAAGGAATGTTTGACTTATTGGAAAATAAAGAAAAACATTGTGAGTTTGAAGGTGCGGAAGCGATAGAAAATATTAGTGGTCGTTATTGTTACATACCAGGTACATACAAAGTCACACTTGGAGAAATTGTAGATTTATTGATGCAGTTTAAAGAACAGTCAAAAACATTAATGATGCCTAAAATGCCAGAAGGTTCATTTGCAAAAAAATTGTATAGTTTATATTTAACATATTTACCGGTTGAAAAATTTAAATATGGATTACGAATGAATTGTGATGAACGCGGAAGTTTTACAGAATTAATTCATACAGCAGATTGTGGACAGGTTAGTGTTAATATTAGTCGTCCTGGAATTACTAAAGGACAACATTGGCATAATTCAAAATGGGAACTTTTTATTGTCGTTGCTGGACATGGATTAATTCAGGAACGAAATATTCATACAGGTGAAAGCGTTGAATTTGAAGTAAGCGGAGACAAGATTGAAGCTATTTATATGATTCCAGGGTGGACGCACAATATTATTAATCTAAGTGAAACAGAAAATTTGGTTACAGTTATGACTTGTAATGAGATTTTTAATCCAGAAAAACCGGATACATTTTTCGAACCAGTGTAGAAATAGGAGATAATGTAATGAAAATAAAAGAGGATTATTCTGATGTTGAGTTTAAAAATAATGAAAAATTAAAGTTGTTAATTATCGTAGGTACTCGTCCGGAGATTATCCGTTTGGCGGCGGTAATCAATAAGTGCAGGAAATATTTTGATGTAGTGCTTGCACATACAGGACAGAATTACGATTATAATTTAAATGGTATATTTTTTGAAAATCTCAGGATTGCAGATCCAGAAGTATATATGAATGCGGTAGGAGATGATCTTGGAGCTACAGTGGGAAATATTATTAATTGTTCCTATAAATTAATGAATCAGATAAAACCAGATGCTTTATTGATTTTAGGAGACACAAATAGTTGTCTTTCTGCAATTTCAGCGAAACGTTTACATATTCCAATTTTTCATATGGAAGCGGGTAACAGATGTAAAGATGAGTGTTTGCCTGAAGAAACAAATCGACGGATTGTGGATATTATTTCGGATGTTAATTTGGCTTATTCTGAACATGCAAGAAAGTATTTGCATGAATGTGGCTTGCCAAAAGAGAGAGTGTACGTCACAGGATCGCCAATGGCAGAAGTGTTACATCAGAATCTTGCTGAGATTGAAAAATCAGATATTCTGAAAAAATTAGGATTACAGCCGCATAAATATATTTTATTATCTGCACATAGAGAAGAAAATATTGACACAGAGAAAAATTTCGTTTCATTATTTAATGCAATTAATAAAATGGCAGAAAAATATGATATGCCGATTTTATATTCTTGTCATCCGCGTTCCCGAAAGCGTTTATCTGTTTCTGGTTTTAAATTAGATGAACGTGTAATTCAACATGAGCCGCTTGGTTTTCACGATTATAATCATTTGCAGATGAATGCATTTGCTGTGGTTTCTGATTCAGGAACACTTCCAGAAGAAAGCAGTTTCTTTACCAGTGTGGGACATCCATTTCCAGCGGTGTGTATCAGGACATCGACAGAGCGTCCGGAGGCACTTGATAAAGCATGTTTTATTCTTGCAGGAATTGATGAAAAAAGTCTGTTACAGGCAGTGGATACGGCGGTTCAGATGAATCTGGATGGAGATTATGGAATACCAGTTCCTGATTATGTGGAAGAAAATGTGAGTTCAAAAGTTATAAAACTTATTCAGAGCTATACAGGTGTAGTAAACAAAATGGTTTGGAGAAAGTATTGAGCTTAGGAGAATAGTAGCTATGAGTAAAAAGAAAGTATTAATGGTTCACAACTTTTATCAGATAGGTGGGGGAGAGCATACAGTTTTTAAAAATGAAGTGGAAATGCTTAGAGAAAATGGACATGAAGTAATAGAGTATACTCGTAGCAATGATGAATTGAAAAAATCAAAGTGGAAAATGTTACTGTTGCCTTTCACAACAATTTGGTCTTTTAAGACTTATAGAGAAGTAAAAAAGATTATTAAGGAACAAAGTATTGATATAGTTCATTGCCATAATACATTTCCATTAATTTCTCCTTCTGTTTATTATGCTGCACGAAATAGAAGAATTCCAGTCGTACAAACAATTCATAATTTTCGTTTCTTATGCCCTGGAGCGATGTTTTATAGGAATGGTAAAATTTGTGAAGAGTGTAGAGAAAAACAATCTTTAAAATCAGCATTGAAAAATAAGTGTTATCGTAATTCAAAAATACAAACATTGGTAGTGATAGCAATGCTGAAAATTCATAAAAGACTAGAAACTTATAAAAAAATTAATTATATATTTTTGACTGAATTTAACAAAATGAAATTTGATCATTTAATTAATGTTAATGGAAATAATGTGTTTGTAAAACCTAATTTTGTCAAGGAAATTCAAGTAAAAGGTCGAAAATCTTGTAAAACAAAAACATTTGTTTTTGCAGGGCGTTTAGAAGAAAATAAAGGAATTAAATACTTACTATCGCAATGGAAAAATATGGCAGAAGATTATCAACTTCATATCTATGGAACAGGCCCATTGGAAAAATATGTGAAAGAAAATTCATGTGATAAAAAAAATATTAAATTCTATGGTTTTCAATCTCAACAGGTAATATTTAATGATTTAAAAAGTGCAATGGGAATGATATTTCCAAGCTTATGGTATGAAGGATTTCCTATGATAATAGCAGAAAGTATGGCAATTGGATGCCCAGTTATATCAACAAATATAGGGAATGAAAATGATATCATTATATCATCTAATGGAGGTGTTACCTTTAATATTGATGAAAATGAGTCATTTGAATTAGCTGTTGAAAAATGTATTTGTGATAATGATGAACTATCATTAAATGCACAGAAATTTTATGAAAAAGTTCTGACAAGAGATAAAAATTATGAATGTCTAAATAAGATTTATGAGAACGTGAAAATATAACAGTCTTTGGCAAAATGCTTATGAAAGTATGAGAGATATTTATGATAAATTTAGAATTATTAAATAATATTCCACCTAGAGCAAAAGTAATAGGTGTTCCTATTTCAGCAGTGAATATGCAATCTTGTGTAGATTTTATATTAGATAACTGGGAAGGTGTGCATGGTAATTATATATGTGTTTCTAATGTACATACAACAGTTATGGCACATGATAATAGTGATTATTATAAAGTCCAAGCTAATTCATTGTTATCAATACCAGATGGAAAACCGCTGTCAATAGTAGGAAGAAAACAATATCATTTTATGGAACGAGTTACTGGACCAGATTTGATGCGAAAAGTTTTTGAATTGTCAAAAAACAAAGAAATAAGGCATTACTTTTATGGTACATCTCAGGATAATCTTAATGCATTATTAAATAAAATAGAAAGTGAATATCCATGGGTTAATGTTGTTGGAAGTGAACCTTCTGTGTTTAGAAAGATGACAAAAAAGGAAGAAGAAGAGTTAGCAAATAGAATAAATGCTACAAAACCAGATTTTGTATGGGTAGCACTTGGTGCACCTAGACAAGAAGAATTTTGTTATCGTAATGAAGGAAAAATAAATGGTTTAATGGTGGGCGTTGGCGGTGCTTTTAATGTAATTTCAGGGGTGATAGATGAAGCACCAAGATGGATGCAGAATATAAGTATGGAATGGTTTTATAGATTTGTGAAGGAACCAAGAAGACTATTTAAAAGATACTTTATTACAAATAGTAAATTCTTATGGTATTTGTTTTGTAAAAGTGAGGAGTGAAATGAAAAATATAGTTTTTTATGATACATCAAATTTTATAGATTTTCCTATAGGGGGACAACTTACAAGCATTGGGAATTTTTTGAGGTATGTAGCTGAAAAACATGCGAGTGAATGTAATAACATATTTTTAGTTGGAGTAACAACAGATAAAAATCAAGTAGGGAAGATTCAAAAAATAAGTATAGCTCAAAAAAGTTTTAAGTTTTTACCAGTACTTTATAGAAATTTGAAATTGAATGATATTAAGAAATCTATGAGGATAGAATATTTGAAGGGACTCTTTAAATATAGGAAGTATATACCAAGCGGTAAAAATGTTCTTCATTTTTTACATACGCCAGAAGCATTTATTGAAGTAAAAATATGCCATCCGTTTGCAAAGACAGCAATTTTTTCACATGGCAGTTTTTTTAATATGGTAAGAGGGTTTAGATTTTATAAAAATAATAAGTTTGTTGAAAAAGGATTTAACATTTTTATTAAATGGATGATAAAGAAAGCGAATATAATTTTCACTTTGGATCAAGATTCTATTAAACAATATAAAAAATATAATAGAAACCTGATTTCTGTTAATAATTCAATAATATTACCAGAAAAAGTACCAGAGAGAGAGTATTGTCACGCACCTATAAGGTTATTGTTTGTGGGGAGATTATCCAAAGTGAAACATATTGATGGGATTATAGCGGCTGTATCATTAATGGGTGAAGAAACAGAGTTGACAATTCTCGGTGATGGAGAAGAAAGAGATTATTTACAAAATTTTATTAAAAAAGAAAAAGTATTAGATCAAGTACATTTAGTAGGAGCTGTTTTGCCGTGCAAAGTACAGGAATATATGAAAAATAATGATATTCTTGTTATGAATTCAATACTTGAAGGAAAACCAATGACGATTATTGAGGCTATGAGTTATGGAATGCCTATAATTACAACGAATGTTGGAGGCATTTCTGAGCTTTTAGAAAATAATGTTGAGGGTATTTTTACAGATGGATCAACAGAGGGTATTGTTGAAGCGATTAAAGTAATAAGAAATAATTATAAGCAAATGTGTGAGCAGGCGGTAAATAGATCATTAAGCTATAATTATATAAAAATTAATGATCAGGTGTGGTATGAATTAAATAAAATTTAGATATGAGGTAAATATGAGTGGTTGAAAAAATATTATTGACAGTTTATTGATAATATAAAATCAGAAAGTAAAGAAAAATGCATGGGATTATGGAAAATACAAGGATTGGCATTAAAATATGTCCAGTCTGAAAAAAAATAGTTTCAGTATGCTTTTTAATAGGATGATGTTAGAATTATGAAAGTAAATAAATATTCATTATTTGTAGACTTAGTTTGTGCTTTACTTATAACTACATTAGTACAGACGATTTTGCCATTTAATATTAATAGAATAATTGGATTTGGTTTGTTCTTCATATCGTTCTTTTTACTATTAGATAAAAAGAATAAGAAACATTTTAAAATATTATTTTTGTCTGGAATAAGCGTGTTGTTTTCTTTTTTTATGACTTCGAATATATCAATAAATTTGTCAAATTCAATTTATTGGCTTATTGCGATATGGCTGATATTTATAAGTAAAGATACTTTGTTCCAGAAAAAAATGCTAATAGCTTTTAAAAAGGAAAAAAAGAAGATTCATGCTACAATAATAATATCTGATATTATTTTGGGTATTTCCTTTCTTGATCCTCAAAGTTACAAAATAACTTATTCTGAACGATATTTTGTAGGATTCACGGTTCATCAACATACTTTAGCATCGGCAGCTTGTTTGGTTATGTGTTTAATTTTGGTTGATTTGTGCACTAACAATGAAAGTAGAAATAAATTTTCGATAAAATATTTTATATTAATTTTTCTTCCTATAGTGGCTGTGTTAGAGGCTTCTGCGAGAATATTTATAGTGCCGGCAATAATCATTGTTGCCTATATGTATGTTTATAAAATTGAGAAAGTATCGTTAAAATTAGTAGTATTACCGATTGCTATGATTATAATGGGAGTACTGTTTATTAATTCAAATATTTTTGAAAGAATGATAAATATTTCGACTGCAAATAGTGATGCATATACTTCAGGAAGAACAGTTTTTTGGTTAGCGGATATTCGAGCGTTTATGCAATCTGGAATCATAAATAAAATATTTGGACATGGTTTTGAATATGTGCAAAAAATAAATTTAAAAGTAACAAATATGGCAATAGGTGCACATAATGATTATATTACATTACTTTTGGGCGTAGGAATATTAGGATGTTTGATTTACATTTTAGTTTTGATTAGAGAGGTAAAATATATATTTAAATTAAAATCTTTTATTAAAGAAGTTATGTTATTATTTTTTTGGGTGATTCCTTCTTTTATTAATGGATTTTATGGATACCAATTATTATTATATAGCTATTTATTTTTTAAATTAGTTATATTAAAAGATTCAGATTATAAAAAAGATTATTTTAATGTGAATATCAACATAAATAATAGGATGTGACATTGTATGAGGTTTTCTATAATCGTACCAGTGTATAATATTGAGGATAAAATAAAAAAATGCCTTGAGTCTATTCAAAAACAGTTATATAGAGAGTTTGAAGTTTTGATTATAATAGATGGTTCTACGGATGGTTCGAAAGAGATATGTGATAAGTTTCAAGATGATGACAAAAGGTTTAAAGTTATTTATAAAAAAAATGGTGGACTTGTTAGTGCGAGAAAAAGAGGTGCACAATTAGCCAAAGGAGATTATATTATTAATATAGACGGGGATGATTACGTTGACGATGATTATTTGTTGGAGATAAATAGAATTATAGAAAAAGAGTTCCCAGATATGATTGCTTGTGGTTTTAAAGAAATATCGAATTCAATTCAGGAAAGAAATAATAATATTTCAGATGGGTTGTATGATGAAGCAGCCATATTAAAAATCAGAAATTCAATTATTTATGATAAAAATTTAAAAGGATTTCAAGGAGGAACGCTTATTAATACAATATGGACAAAAATTGTAAAAAGAGATATATATCAAAAATGTCAATCCTTAATCCCAGACTATATTACGGTTGGCGAAGATCTGATTTTGAATGTACATATAATTAATGAAATTAAATCATTATATATTAAAAATCATGCTTTTTATAATTATGTTGTCTACTATTCTTCTATGATGCACAAGTGTAATACTGAAAATTTTAAACATTATTTAGATGTAGCTCAAGAATTTTTGAAAATTGATTATGTTTGTAGTAATGATGTTTATGTGTATTCATTACAAGCTTTTATTAGTGAAATTAGAAAAATTGCAAAAGAGAGTGCTGCATACTTTTCGTTTAGAAAAATAGTAAAAGATAATAGTGAAATTTTGGAATTATTGAAATTGGCCCAAAAAGCACATATAAAAAATTATAATTTAGAATTTATAATTAAAGTTATAATTGTGAAAATTTCCAGTTACCCTTTTATGTATTTTATTTGTAAATATATTTAATAGATATTGAAACAAAAATATAAAAATGAGAACCCTTTGATAAACATAATGAAAAGTTTTGAAGTAAAATCATTAGAAATTATTTTACAAAATTAAATAATTTAATAAATTTCGCGAAATTAAAGAAAATATCAAATAAATAGTTAGAAAGAATAGCGAGAGTTTTTATGGTGTGTTTAAATAATAAAGAGATAAAAAATGAGCTTTGCAATATGTTGGAGAGCTTAAAAAGCGTATTTGAAAAATATAATATCAAATATTCTGTTATGAGTGGAACATTATTAGGAGCGGTTAGACATAATGGTTTTATTCCATGGGATGATGATATAGATATAGCTATGCTTAGAGAAGATTATGAAAAATTTATACAATTAATAAAAAAAGGAAGATTAAAAAAATATAGTCTGGAAGCTGTTGGTGAAGAAATAGGAAATGGGTATTTACCCTTTCTAAAAGTAATGAATAGAAAAATTGTAGTTGAAGAAGATCTAAATTTAAGATTAATGAATGAAAGCTACTTATGGATAGACATTTTTCCATTTGATTATATTGAAGAAAGTGAGATGCAACAGAGAATTAATTATATAAAAAAACAACGCAATTTATTTGGAAGGAAGATTTGCCAATTAGAGAAATATTATAAACAGAAAAAGGGAATGAAAAAGATATATTATTTAATAATGTCATGTTACTATAAGAATAAAGATATTCATGAAATTTCAAATAATATTATTCAGTTGAGCAAACAAACGTGCCAATATTGTGATTTTATGGCTGATTTATCTTGGGGAAGTAATGAAATAAAAAAATGTGTTCCATCGTATTTGTTTAATGAACTTGCAGATTATCAATTTGAGAATATTACGGTAAAAGGGTTCAAAGATTATGATACTTATCTAACTGCCATTTATGGTGATTATATGAAATTACCACCAGAAAGTCAGAGAATAAATCATGGAATAAAAGCATGGAGAGTAGCAGAAAATGAAAAATAAAGAAACATTACTAAGCATGATTTCAGGATTGATTCTTCAATTTTTTACAATAATTAGTGGATTTATTTTGCCAAAAATCATTTTGTCATATTTTGGCTCAGAAGTTAATGGATTAGTGTCTTCTTTGAATCAATTTCTGGCGTATATAACTTTGGTAGAAGGTGGGATAACAGGTGTTATACTTGCCAATTTATATAAGCCACTTGTTGATAAAGATGAAAAAAAATTATCATCGGTATTGGTTACAGCAGATAGTTTTTTTAAGAAAATAGGGCTTTTATTTGTTGTATATACGTTAATATTGGCCACAGTATATCCTATTATATTTAAAACCAGATTTAGTTATGGATATATATTCTTATTAACAATGATTTTATCTGTTAATTTGTTGATTCAATATATGTTTTCGTTAACATTAAAAACAATATTAAATGCTGATAAAAAGGGATATATAGTTAATTTTACTCAGACAATTATTGTGATTTGCAATATTATATTGGCAATAATTTCTGTTATTATATATCCAAGCATTCATGTTTTAAAATTAATAAGTGGGATGTTGTTTATTTTGCAACCAGTGGTATTTGGAAAATATGTAAAAAGTCATTACCATATAGATTGGAGAGCACCAAGGGATAATTCTTTGATAAAAGAAAGATGGAATGGTTTTGCAATAAATTTGGCAGCATTTATACATAATAGTACGGATATCACTATTTTGACAATTTTTACAAGTTTAAAAATTGTCTCGATATATAGTGTATACAATCTTGTCAGCAGTGGAATTAAGCAATTAATCAATGCGTGTTTGACAGGAATTGCACATACAGTAGGCCAGGCTTATGCTAAACGAAATTTTGACGAGCTTAACCAGAAAATGGATATATATGAGTATATTGTATTTGTACTTGTATATTTCTTTTTTACAGTGTCAGCATTATTGATTACACCATTTGTGCAAATGTATACTAAAGGGATAGTAGATACAAATTATTATCAACCTGTTTTTGGAATACTGCTTTTGATTTCAGAAGCATTATATTTAATTAAATTGCCTCATCTGAATTTAGCATATTCCGCAAATAAATTTAAAGAAATCACGCTACCAGCGTTTATAGAAGCAACTTTAAATATTGTAATTTCTATACTTTTAGTAAGTAAGTGGGGACTAATTGGTGTAGCTGTTGGAACTATTGCTGGGATGATATATAGAATGGTATTTCATGTTTATTATACAAGTAAAATTGTACCGGATAGAAAACAGAGTAAATTTTATAAAAAATTTTTATTATTTAGTGTCATGGCTATTATAGGATTTTATCTTTGCTATAAATGTTTTCCTATTGTGAATGTTACGGTATTCAATTGGATTATGCACGCTATCATATATTGTGTTATTTTAGGAAGCATATATGGACTAATTAGTTTTGGATTTTTTAAAAAGGAATTGAAGTTCTTTATAAGATATTTAAAAAGATAGAGCAAAGGAGTGTGAAAAATGAATATAGCAGTTATTTTCGCAGGCGGTGTTGGGAGTAGAATGCATAGTAAGAGTAGACCGAAACAATTTTTAGAAATGTATAATAAACCGATTATAATACATACATTGGAACATTTTGAAAATCACTCAATGATTGATGCCATAGTTGTTGTATGTATTAAAGAATGGATTCCATATCTTAAAGACTTGCTTTACAAATATAGAATTGAAAAAGTAAGAAAAGTAGTGCCAGGCGGAGAAACAGGGCAATTATCTATTTATAATGGATTAATAGCTGCTAAAGAAATTTCAAATGTTGAACGTTCTATAGTTTTAATTCATGATGGTGTTAGACCATTAATTAATGAAAAACTTATTAAAAATAATATAGAAACAGTAAAAAAATATGGATCGGCAATTACAACCGCAAAAGTGAAGGAAACGATTTTGGTTGTAAATGAGGGAAAGGCTACAATTGATTATGTTCCGAGTAGAAATAATTCTAGAGTTGCCAAAGCACCGCAGAGTTTTTGGTTAGACGATATTTTGACGGTTCATGAAAAATCATTAGCAGATGGTGAAAAAAATTGTATTGATTCGTGTACTATGATGCAAAAATATGGATATGATTTATATTTGATTGATGGTCCGAGTCAAAATATAAAAATAACAACACCAGAGGATTTTTATACAATGCGAGCCATTCTTGAAGCTAAAGAAAATGAACAGATTTATGGAATTGAAGATTAAAAATATTTTTTTGCATAGAAGTCGATGAAGGAACGATGGAAGAAATGAGGTTGAGATATGGAGTTTGATTGTTTGAAAAAAATCCCTCCAGAGGAAGTAAAACAAATAGAACTTAATTTGTTAAAAGAAATAACTTCTTTTTGTGATGAAAATAACTTAAAATATACTTTGGATTCTGGAACGCTAATCGGAGCTCTCAGACACAAGGGTTTTATTCCATGGGATGACGATATTGATATTGCTATGCCGTATCCGGATTACATCAAACTGATTGAATTATTTGGAAAAAACAGAAATGGATATAATGGCGAATTGAAATCTGGAATAACAGCAGGATTTCATTTCGCAAAATATTGTGATAAAAGGACAGTTATAAAAACGTTGCATAGATCAGATAATAAATTATATGGTGTATGGGTAGATGTTTTTCCAATGTATTCTATTGATGATGATGATGACGATGCACAGAGAAGTATTGATAAAGTCCTGTATTATGAGAGAAAGTCATGGGGATATATTGGAACAGATTGTATCCATAATATTATAAAAAAATGCTATCATGCAATTATCAATCCTGTGTTGCTTCGTTATTACTTTAGAAAAATTGATGAGATTGTAAACAAATATCCATATGGTTCGACAAAGAGAATACGAATTGTTCCGGTAGTATCGAATAAACTGGCATATGGAGAGAAAAATCATTTTGATGAAAGAATAAAAGTCCGTTTTGAAGATGGCATGTTTTATGCACCAAAAAACTATGATACATATCTTAGAAATCAATATGGAAATTACATGGAACTGCCACCAGAAGATAAGAGAGTCACTCATCAAATCAATGCATATTGGAAGGAATAATGGATGAATAAGAAATATAAAGTGGGATATACGTGTGGTGTTTTTGATCTGTTTCATGTTGGTCATTTGAATCTTTTAGAGAGATGCGAAGAAATGTGTGACATTCTTATTGTTGGCGTTTGTGACGATAGGTATGTTACAGAAATTAAGAAGAAACAGCCTGTTTATCCAGAAAGTCAGCGAGTACGAATTCTTAATGCACTTAAAGTTGTGGATCGTGCCGAGTTAGTAACAATTGCAGAAACTAACGATAAAATACTTGCTTTAAAAAGATTTAAATTTGATGTTTTATTTTCGGGTGATGATTGGAAAGGTTCAGAACGATACTTGATGACAGAAAGACAGTTTGCAGAATATGGTGCATCAATTGAGTATTTGCCGTATACAAAAGGCATTAGTACAACTGATATAAAGAATAAAATGAAAAAAGTTTGAAGATTTCCACATAATGGATTTTTAGATATTACTTTATAGGTGTGATAACTATGTCAAAGTATATAGGAGAATGCATTATTTAGTAAGATAGAAATATATATGCATTAGAAAATACTTTATATCAAACTTTATGAAAAAAATATTGCAATATTGTGGAAGTGTGAAATATAAAGCTTAAATCTTGAGGCAAAGGTACTTAAGAAAAGGAGAATATTATACGGAAAAGAGAAAAATTGAGTTAAAAAAAAGATCATTTACAAGACTGATTGTAATATTATTTTTAATGCTTATTATTTTTTTACCAGTAAGTTGGATTGTATTTCAAAAAGCATGTATGCGAAGAACAACGACATGGGTGGAGCAAATGGAGAAGGAGGGAGGCAAAGATAGATTATTTATAGAAGCAAATGAAATAGAGAAAAAAGCTGATGAGATAGTTTCTTTTGCTTCTTCTATAGATGGAATTAAATTGTCTGGAAGTTATTATGATAGAGAAAAGAATGCACCTGTAATTCTTTTTTTTCGTGGGCTTTGGAGCAGTAGCTTTGTCGATGCCATACCGATATATGAAATTACGAAAAAGATGAATTGGAATCTTCTTATTACTACTTCACGTGCACATGGTGAAAGCGGCGGTAATTTTTCAACATTAGGTGTTTTGGAAAAGTATGATTGTCGTGATTGGGTCAACTGGGTTATGGAGCATTGGGGAAGGCAAACGCCAATATTTTTAATGGGTGTGTCCATGGGTGGTGCAACTGTGATGATGAGTAGTAATTTAGGGTTGCCAGATTCAGTTTATGGAATCATTGATGATTGTGGGTTTACTACAGCAAAGGAAATGATAAGAGAAAACTGTAAAGCTCATCTTCCTAAGTTTATTCCAAGTAGTATATTTGAATTTTTCCTGGAGGCAGGGACAAGAATTTGGGGAGATTTCGATTTAGAGCAAGCGGATGCATGCAAAGCACTGTCTCAAACAGATATTCCAGTTTTAATTATTCATGGTAATGAAGATACTAAAGCACCGCTTTCTATGGCATATAAGCTGTATGATAGCTGTAGAAGCGAAAAAGAAATATATATTGTAAATGGTGCAGATCATGCGGAAAATTATCAGGCAGATCCTGAAAAATATGGAGACATTATAATAAGATTTATTAAAAAACATATGTCATATAGTCAGAAGGAAGATTAAAAAACAAAAGAATAAAAGTTGACAAAAAGCGAGGTAAGATATGAAAGGCATCATTCTTGCCGGAGGTTCCGGTACACGTTTGTATCCATTAACGAAGGTAACAAGCAAGCAGCTTTTGCCGATTTTTGATAAGCCAATGATTTATTATCCGATGTCAGTTTTGATGAATGCGGGAATACGTGATATTCTCATTATTTCTACACCACAGGATATACCGAGATTTGAAAGCCTTCTTGGTGACGGTCATCAGTTTGGCGTAAACCTTACTTATGCAGTGCAGCCGTCTCCGGATGGACTTGCTCAAGCATTTATCATTGGAGAGGATTTTATTGGTGATGATTGTGTTGCCATGGTACTTGGCGACAATATTTTTACAGGACATGGCTTAAATAAGCGTTTGAAAGCAGCAGTGGAAAATGCACAGAATGGCAAGGGAGCCACGGTATTCGGTTACTATGTAGATGATCCGGAGCGTTTTGGTATTGTTGAGTTTGACAAAAACGGCAAAGCGATTTCCATCGAGGAAAAACCGGAGCATCCAAAGAGCAATTACTGTGTGACAGGTCTTTATTTCTATGACAATCGAGTTGTTGAATTCGCAAAAAATCTGAAACCGTCTGATCGTGGAGAACTGGAAATCACAGATTTGAACCGTATTTATCTGGAAGATGGTTCTTTGAATGTAGAACTGCTTGGACAGGGATTTACCTGGCTGGATACAGGTACACACGAGAGTCTTGTGGATGCTACAAATTTTGTGAAGACAGTGGAACAGCATCAGCATCGCAAAATTGCCTGTCTGGAAGAAATCGCATATCTGAATGGATGGATCAGCAAAGAAGAGCTGATGGAAGTCTATGAGGTCATGAAAAAGAATCAGTATGGGCAGTATCTGAAGGATGTTATGGATGGGAAATATCAGGAGCACTTGTTTTAAATAAAAAATCGTACATATTAGAAGGTAATTATAGTTAAATCGTAAGTGCAAAATAATCCGACGGATTGTGTTGCCCTAAAAATTAATCCATAATAATCATTAGAGAATGCAGG